>Ga0335085_10001246_pt1 | contig 56961 bp, 44 predicted proteins | sample Lox_Sample_45_FD_206712 | JGI IMG/M metagenome (GOLD analysis project Ga0335085, IMG submission 206712) | Soil microbial communities from Loxahatchee National Wildlife Refuge, Florida, United States - Lox_Sample_4.5 | ecosystem: Environmental > Terrestrial > Soil > Wetlands | place: USA...
CGGCTTCGACTTGTTTCAGCGCCCCGATCATCTCTGCCTCCGTATGTCTGCTCTTCGACATGCTTCTTCCCCTTTCCTTCGTCCGAAATCATACTCGGACTTGTTCGGAAATCGGGGAGCAGGTCAGGTTACCCGTCGGGGAAGGACTACCCGCTTTCGTTTTGGCTGCCGATTTTCATAGACCGCGTCTACTCGCTACCAAGAACTGCAGAGCCCCGATGACTACTCCGACAAGTGCAAAGGCACCTATGAACCGAAACGTGAGGAGCCGCGGAACGTTGCCGTGTCCCAAGGCAAGCCCGAGGAGGCCGAAGCAGGCCACCCAGCAGAATAATCTTGCCAAACGTTTACCGCGAGTCGGGGCGGATTCGGCAGCGACCGACAGGCAAAGCCCCATCGTTGCCCCAATCAAACAATAAAGAACGAAAATCCCCAACTTGTGGCTAGTTGAGTCATAGGTCCAGTCGATGTCTTTCATCGACAGGAAAATCCCGGCAACGGCTAGGCCTAAGGACCAATAAAGTCTCCTCATTTGCCCCCCTTCGGAACCGGGGTTATCGTGTTCTTCCACGGATCGATGATGATGTCCGGATCTGTCGGGTTAGAAGATGTGGCACGCGTACGTTGATGCAAGAGCCCATCCTGCTCGACAGTGAACGTCCACTTATCGTTATAGTGATTATTTTGGATATCCAATGCCACACGGTCCGCCTGCTCTCCACACCCAAGGTAGGGCCGTTTCTTCCTGAACGGATTAAGATGCTGGACTGATGACTGCATATTGTTCCACCACCCAGGATCCGTCCTCTCGCCGTTCTTCGTCATGTTGTCGATGGAGTTTTGGGCGTCGTTCTTAATGCGACCCACGTCAGCCTGACTGAGTCCGAATGGATCAACCAGCCCTATCGGAGAGTTACTGACGTAGCTGTAAAAGTTGGTCCCTGAATCAAATCCAATCGGGTCCTCGCTGATGAACCTGCCCACTTCCGGATCGTAGTATCTGGCCCGATAGTAATCGAGTCCGGTTTCCTGATCAGAATCCCGTCCCGTGTACTGGAACGGGTTCACGAGTGATCCGACCGAGGAGTTCAGCTTTCCAAACGAGTCAAACGTGTACGTGTTCGGCAGCGCACCCGACTCGATACTCAGTGATGTAACTGACCCTAGGCCGTCCTGCTGGTAGTAGCTGCTCGTGCTCGCACGTAGTTCTGACAGGGGCTCATCGACACCCGTGGTCGCCGCATATCGCGCGAGGACATTTCCAGCGTTGTCGAGTTCCTCCAGCGAGTTCGCGCCATCATAGAGGTAATTGGTGGTACCCAACGCTCGCGGAATTGTCATGAACGAGAAAAGGCTCGCGCCACTGCGCCAAACAGAGATCATTTTTGGCTTTCGCGCCCTGCGGCAACTCAGAATTCTATTAGAGGTACATCGACACGCAGAAGTAACTTCGGGAATCTTTCGGGCAGATTACTGGAGCTGAATCACTGACAGGCCGGGGATCATCCGGAAGTGGCGCGAATTTACGGTCACCAATGAATATCCCACTTCCAGTGCGGTAGCGCCGATTAACAAATCGCCGAATGGAATCGTTACGCCTCGGCTCTGCTGCTCTCCATCGAGTTTGCCAGCCAGCAGCGCCGTGGCTTTTGTGTACGGGTAGACGTCGACATCGTTCAGCAGTTCACGGATGAAGGCGTCACGGCGATTGCGTGTCTCTGGTGTTTGTGCGCGATAGATGCCATGCACAAGTTCCGTCAGGCCTACGGCTGACAACACAGCTCGCTGGTCCCCGGTCGACGCAACGATCTGTTTCAGCATGGCGCCTACAGCGTCACCACGCCGTTCGGCAGTTATGACCACGCTGGAATCAAGGATCAGTCCCATGCCGGCGGGTTCAGGGGCTCACGATGGCTGTTGATGATATCTTCCAGATCGCGGCCGAAGTCGCCGTCGAGGGTGACGGTCGAACCGTGCCTTTCGGCTAGCGCGATGGATTCAGACAGTAGCCGGCCCGGCTCACATTTGAGAGGCCGCATCGAGATAACGACTGGTTCATATCCATCGATGACGATCTCGGCACCAGCCCGCACTCGTGCCAGCACTTCCGCGAAGTCGCGCGCTGCCTCTGCTTCCGATATGTGGATCACATCGTCGGCCATGACGCGATTATACCGTTATTTTTCCTCGCGTAGAACACTTGGGATTGGCAACGAGCGATCGTTATTTTGCTGCGACCGCTTCTGTTACACGAAGCATCTTCGAGCGATGAAGTGTCATCCCTACTCCCCGTGCAAAGCACGGCTAAGAACCCCAACTTCACAACAGCAGTCCGGGAAAGTATAAACCTCACTTCCACCTGTGCCGGAATCGCCACACCACCCGGCTCAGGATCGGGCGTGGATTCCACCCGGAAACGGCAGCGTCATAAGCAGCCTCTCTTACAGTCCTTTTGGCAGCACCACAGAAAGATCGTCACAACCGTGTAGTCTAGCGAGACATGCAAGGTCTAGTGCGTATGCGTGCCTTCTGATGTCTTCCGGCACATCCGGACTAAGATCGACTTTCACCCAATGCGGCGTTCCCTGGGCATCAAGTTTAAGCTTGGTCACGTTGTAGCTCTGTGGACTGTTAGCAGGTGACAGATGATCGGAGAGTTGATACACGAAATGATCGCTCCACAGGGCTGGGCCTAGGATAGCGTAGTCGACTTCTCTGCTTACCACGTACCCGTCCTTAACTGTCAGCGCCGCCGCCAGCGATATTTCCCGGTTGTTTTGGATATGGTTGAGAATCTTGTTTTCAAAAACAAACCTCAGTGAGCAATGTTGGGCCGAGCATACAGGGGCGCGCAAAGGAACGTCCCAAGGTTGACCACCATATTTCTGGGCGAGCCGTTGAGCATCTGAGAACGAGGAGACCCCCAACCTTAAAGACGCAAGCTCCTCCAGAAAGGACTGGGCACGATGGCGCTGATAAATGGAGACACCGTAGAAAATGAGGAACCCAATCATAAACAATAAGGCCATGCTGGCCGCGCTGCGAATGAGCCACTTTTTCATCGATTACCACCGCGACAATCGCATAATTCTGTGATCATGTGTCAGTGCGTGGAACAAAGCCGGTCGGATACGGTTCCATTGATGTAGACGACACCGTCGGCTCCTTTATAGATCCCGTTTGTTCCGTAGGCCTTGCCCTGATCGTCTATCACGAAGACGGGAATATCTGTACCGGGCTGACCCGGCGGACTAGTTGAAACGGTAAATGTCTGCAATATGTCACGCGACCCAAAACCGCCGATTCCATCAGCGAACCCACTATCGAAGCCAGGCGGCATGGGACGATTCGGTTGCGTGTCCGTCGGAGACCCCGTCGTACCCCCAGTGTAGGGTTGCCCCGTCCTTCGGTCGACTAGGTGTTCAGTCACATAGTAATCCGTAAGAGGGTGCCCATCGGCGTCTTCGAGTGTATAAGAAATGTCGCGAACTCCCGTCGCCGTGAGGCAATCATGTTGAGCCTCCAGATGGTGGGGTGGACCATTCTTTTTGGCGGGAGGGCAAAGGCCCAAGGGATCGCTGAAAACTACGGGATTGTTGGTAACGTAACGATAAGAATTGGTTCCGCCCCCGAATCGAATCGGATCCTCGCTCAGAAACCTTCCGTTGCTGGGGTCGAAATATCTGGCGCGATAATTGTAGACTCCGGTTTCGAGATCGAGTTCGCGCCCTGTGTAGTGCAACGCATTCGTGACTGTACCGCTCGACGCTGTGAGTTGGCCGAACGAGCCATAGACGTAAGTATTAGCCAGCACTCCAGAGGCGCTGCTCAGCGAAGTCACCGACCCAAGGGCATCTTGCTCGTAGTAGCTCGGCGTTGTGGATAGCAATTCTGCTAAGGGCTCATCGATGCCTCTGCCCTGGGCGTACTTTGCAAGAATATTCCCGCCCCCGTCTAGTTGCTCGACGATATGTAGCCCATCATAGAGGTAATTGGTGGGATCACTGGCGATCCGCCACCTTTGTGCTTGAAGTTGATTCTCACTAGACATAAACATCTGAGACCTGAGCGAGCAAACGAAACAGAATAGATGCCGGATAATTTCTCCAGTGTTGAACGCTCTTCTGCGCTGTCTTGTGTCGCTCTTTATTGTAGTTCGCTGACCACGGATCACAGGAGTGACTTTAGGAATGCATGGATCGAACTTTGGAAATCACATCTATGCTAGGAAATGCGTGTCATGGGCGAAATGGTTGCGGGCCCGGGACTTTGACTAGCTGCAGGTCGTGAGGTCATGCTCCTCGGATTCAGAGACCGTTCGGCAGGATGGGTTTTACTGTGCACGAGCTTCAATTGTCGAATGGAAACGTGAGTGTAGATTTGCGTTGTAGCGATACTCTCGTGTCCAAGAATCTCCTGCAGAAATCGAAGTTCGGCACCGTTTTCCAGCATAAGGGTGGCCATCGTATGTCGCAGCAGATGTGGTTCTCCTGCTTTACCTATATTCGCCGCTTTCACGTAGTCGTGTACGATTCCGCTGAGGTGATCGCGGCTAATGGCCGCTCCATGGAAGGATAGAAAGAGAGAATTGTCATCCGGTTCAAGCACGAGCAACGGCCTGACTTCCGCCAAATATTTGCCGATCCAATGGAGTGCTCGATTCCCGATCGGTATGACACGGTCCTTCCTGCCTTTTCCCTGACGGATGAAAACGGTCCCGTTGTTGAAATCCACATTCTGGAGCTTTAGTTGTGCACACTCTCCGCGGCGCATCCCAGTTGAATATAGAGTTTCCAGCAACGCCCGATCTCTCAAACCGCGTGCATCACTTGTATTCGGTTCCGCTAGTACGCTCTCGACTTCATCACGAGTGAGTGCATGTTTCGGCAGGAAGCGTCCTAGTCGTGGCAGTTCGAGGTCCACGGCCGGATTGTGTACGATGTGCTTTTCGCGAACCATCCATCGGAACCAGCCCCTCAAAGGTACGAGCATCCCGTGTTGTGTGCGGAAGCTCAGCGGTTCGCCATTTTTCTTGCGATAGTAGAAAAGATGCCCTCGATAACCTTCCAACAGAGCTGACGTAATGTCACGAGGACTGTTGATGCCGTGATCCGCACACCAACGTAGAAAGACTTTGAACTGATCGCGTCGTGCTTTGATTGTCTGTTCTGAATATTGTTTCACCAATAACGCTTCGAAATGCAATTCCAGCATCGCCTCAAGCTGATTCGCCGGAGGAGGCATTTCGATCTTGCGCCTCAGGTATGGCCGAGCTAGCCTCTTTACACCGACGATTCGACATCCGTCTTCCTGCATTGAATTCTCGCTTTCAGGATGGCTCCGGAATCCCCTGCGCCCCACTGTTCCGCGATGGTTCGCGACAGACTACGTATTAGTACGCAAGTTATCGTCTGGAGTTCCCACTCGCTGGTTACCAGAAGTGGTGACCTGCTCCGCGCTTTCGGAACAGGTCCGAGCATGATTTCGGACCACGGAAAGGGGAAGAGGTCAGAAGCGCAAGGGATGGGGGCTAAGTTGAAGCAATTCTAGTCACAGCAACTGACTCAAGAAGCTCTTTGCGGGGACTACGACCGCGCGATGGATGCGAAAGCAGTCGGCTTGCTGATAGGGAAGATTCATGACTACTTGAAATGAGTGTTGAGCATGGGTCTGAGCTTGAAAATATCCCAGCGCCGGAGAAAGTGTTTGGTCGCTCATTTTTACTTCCACCAGGAACCAAGGTTTTCGATCTTTGACAACGACAAAGTCCACTTCACGCTTCTGTTTGTCGCGTAAGTAGCGCAATTCGAAATCACCGAATCCGAGGTCCGTCCAAGCATCAACGGCCTTTAAAAGATGACACGCGACCAGGGTCTCTGCTCGTGGGCCGTCTTCTACCACTCCACTCCAGTCCCGCAGGAACCATTTCGGTTCCTTACGTAAAGATTTGGCGACATTTCTGAACCAAGGACGAACGAAGAAACCGTAATGAAGGCGAGCGAGAAGATCGATCCATCTCTTGACGGTATCGACGGAGACCCCAATCTCGCGCGCGAGATTGGAATAGATCAGCTGCTGTGCGCTGCACTCCCCCAGAATCTGGATCAGTGTTTCCAAAGTTCCGAGATCAGATACCCGAGCCACCTCGCGCAAGTCTTCGCGCGACAGCTGTTCATATCTGAGGGAACGCCACCGGCGAGTGAACCGGCTGTCGCGGCGAAGAAATGGTTCTGGGAATCCCCCATGTTCCCACAATGCGTCCCAGTCAGCCGAGCGGATTTCTTCCGGAGCGTGAATTTCTTTTTGTGGGAGGTGAGTTCTCAGGTTTTCCGCGACGCTCCAGGGATGCATCCGGTAAAGAAAGTAACGACCCATCAGGCTGTCCCCGCCACGGCGGAAAATGTCGATGCGAGAGCTTCCCGTGACAATGAGGCGCACTCGGTCACCGTAGCTGTCGAAGAAGCCCTTCAGAAGACTCTTCCACTTGGTGTATTTGTGCAGCTCGTCGAGGGTCGCGACCGGAGATTTTGCTCGAAGGACATCTAGGTGCAGGGCCTCTGCTATCGAAGCCGGCCCCCGTAACAAGAGTCTGCGATCATCTGCATTGTCCCAGTTAAGGTACTCATTGCTGACAGATCTGCAAGTCGTTGTCTTACCGACCTGGCGAGGCCCTGAAACCAATGCCATCTGGCGGTGTCGTTCCAGATGATCAGCTAGAATTGCAGTGTAAAGACGAGCGCGATGATTCATACAAGACCATTATCGCGTATATCGTAAGATAGTTCGGACTATTTTACGATAAAAAGGAAAATGGTCCACTAGCAACTGACGATTCAGAGGCGAAATCTCGGGCACCCTCTGGATACCCAGAGAAGTGCCTTGTTGGTATCTCATTGATTTTGCTGTGTCGTGCATGGAGTAAGCTGGTCGTGCAAGTTGTTGAATGTCAATAGTTTGGCGACCCTTTTAAGGCATGGGTCGCAGGTTCGAATCCTGCCGCGCTCACCAAGATTTTCTTGTCCGTTCCGGAGAGATAGGTTTCACTTTTGGCCCGAAGGGATTCTCCAGGGGCTGCAAGGTTTTTCCTCCAGATCAACATAGCCGAGATCGTAATCCATAAATGAGCAGCCAGCTGCCATGGTCGACTTCTTTTGACGCCGACGGCCTGTCCTGCAGGGATACGCTGAGATCAATCTTCTTGAAGCATAGACAAAGACGGGCGCAGCTGTTGACCACGACGTTGCGGTCGTGGAACCGATAGTTAGGTTCTAGGATCCCGCGATAGGGATGGCAGGAAGCCGAGTACAAGGCTCAAGAACTCCGAAACAAGCGCCATAGTCATGAGCTTGAGGCATGCGCGACCCACTCAAAGAGCATGAACCGCGATTCCATAGACTTAATCTCGTAAGTAACCTGCCGGGGCAACGATCGGGACAACTACTTCTGATGGCCGTGATGGTCGGAGGATCGTCAATTTCTACGATAAGAAAGTGATGGATGGTCAGGTGGTGCGATGGAGCATCCAAGCCCGGAGCCAGTCGGCAGTGGCGAAAGCATTCGAAAACGCCGCGGATGTCGGGTTTTATACGGTGCAGTCTGCCGCAAGACGGTTATCGGAAATGGGTTTCATGGGCCAGACGTTCAGGGAAAGGAGTTCGACGTTCCCCTCCAGCTTCAGGCGAAGCGGTCCTGACGCAAGCTGGTAGATCCGCGCGGTCAGGGCGACCGTGTCGTTGGCGAAGACTTCCAAGACGGAACCGTCGAGAAACATCCGCAACTTCACAGGGTCTACTGCGCGTCCGGTAAGCGGCGCCGTAACCTTATTCACGCGGAGCACACGACTGCCGAGTTGGTTTGCGCAAGAAATTGAAACATAGTCGCCAGTATCCGAGGAGAATCGCAAGGTGAACTCGTCTGCCTTTGGACGAATTTGCGCCACGATCTCGGCGGCCAGATCTTCGATTCGCACGGTATCCAGAAGTTGCTGACACTCGGAGCGGATTGCGACTTCTCTATGACTAGAGTGAGATGTGTCCGCAGTGCCGCAACGCGAACCGCGATCTGCGCGCAGTTTTCCAACCACTGGAGCCACTTCCGTTGACAATTCCTTCTGCGGAGTGAGTGAGAGCACCCGCGGGAGTGACATTACACCTGCCCATCCGGCCGCGATCAGGTCGGCATCGGTGCGCGTTTCCGGAATCCATCCCCAGAGAATGCGTTCACCATGAGCATCGAGCGTTGTCTTCGCTGCGTAGTACGAACCCCAGTCCACAACGCCTTCTTTCTCTGGAGTGAAGCGCTGTTCTGCGTACGTTCCGACTTTCCAGCGAACCTTCCCCATCGTCGAGATCAGCAGCACATGCTTGTCGCCCAGGGGGAAAAAGTCTGGACACTCCCACATTTCACCCGTATCCACCGGGTTCACGCTCGTGTTCTTGTTGGCAGAGCCTTCGATGAGCGGATGCAGATAGGTCCAGTTGAGCAGGTCGGTGGAACTGTAGACAAGAATCATTCCTCCTTTGCCACGAAGGCCAGAACCCAGGATCAACATCCACTTGTTGCCCTCGCGCCAGAGCGCGGGGTCGCGAAAGCCAGTTACTTCGAGGCCGGTTGGCGGCTTCGCGATGATGGGCTCGGGAATCTTGTTCCATGTCCGCAGATCTTCGTCGTGCGCGATCGCGAGACATTGTGTTTCGCGCCAGGTATGGATGCCGTCGCGTAGCGTGGCATCACTATCGGAGGAGGGTGGCGCGACGCCGGTGTAGATGACCGCGACTTTGCTTTTATCAACGACTGCGCTGCCGCTGAAGACACCATCTGAGTCTGGGCCACCCGGCGTTGGTGCAAGCGCAATTCCTTCGTGCTGCCAATGGACCATATCAGGGCTGGTCGCGTGGGCCCAATGCATGTTGCCCCAGGTTGCGCCGCGCGGATTGTACTGATGGAACATGTGGTAGCGGCCGCCGAAATAGATGGGGCCGTTGGGGTCGTTCATCCAGTTGTGCGACGGCAGCAGGTGGTACTGCGGCCGCAACGGGTCGGCAGCCAGCTTGCGGCAAAGTGGAGAGACATCGGAGGCGGCCGCCACGCGCGACTTGTACCACGTGGAAGCAAGGGCGACGCTGCCGGACAGTTGCAGGAAAGCGCGGCGAGAGAGTGGCATGAATCGGACCTTTGGGCAGCGGGGAAACCTCCGACTGCACGGCTATTTCATAACACACTGGCAGCGTGAAGCGTTGGATATAATCGAGGGGAAGATCCAGCCATTCATGGGTTCTTGCTCGCTGTCCCGATTCGCATTGTTTGTTCTCGCTATCGTACTGCCTGGACTTGGAGCGATCGCACACGCCCAGTCTCCTGCGCCGAAGGCCTCCGGGCAAACTGCCTTACAGCGAGGGCAGGAGGCACTGAAGAAGGGCGACATCAATCAGGCTCGCGTCGAACTTGAGGAAGCGGTGAGTGTTGCTCCGAAGGATGCGTTTGCGCAGTCAACGCTCGGTTGGGTTCTGGCGCTGCAAGGGCAGAGCGACGCCGCGATCCAGCACCTTCGCGCTGCAATTCAGATCAAGCCTGCATTCGTGAATGCCCGTCTCACTTTGGCGAGTGTGCTTCTGCAGCAGGGGAGGATAGAGGAAGCGGAGCAAGAATTACGGTCGGTGATCAAGACTGCTCCCGCGAATGCAGAGGCACACCGCCTGCTTGCGAAGCTCCTGAGCACTCGATCCAGTGAACAGGCTCTGACGGAAATGCAACGAGCCGTCGACTTGGAGCCAAAACGCGCTGACATTCGCGATGACCTTGGAACCATTCTGGCGCAGCACAATCGCGATCAGGAGGCTACGGCCGCATTCAAGGAAGCGCTGAGGTTGGATCCCAATCTCGAACTCGCGCATTTTCATCTGGGCGTTGAATATCTGCAGGCCCACAAGCTGGAAGACGCCGGCAGCGAGCTGAAGCAAGCCACTCAAATGGCACCCCAGCACGCCGAGGCGCACTATTACCTGGCGAAGGTCTTGGCGCAGCAGTCCGAGAACGCAGCTGCGCTAGCAGAACTGCGGCAGGCCGTCATACTCAAGCCGGGTTGGTTTGACGCGCAAGTGGAATTGGGGATTGCCAGCCAGCGAGCTGGTGATGCGGACGGGGCAATAGCGGCATTTAACGACGCGCTGAAGTTACGCCCGGATGATGCCGAACTTTATAACGATCTCGGCCTTACGCTGGTGCAGAAGGGAGACGCGGAGAGTGCGATCCCCGTTTTCCAAAAGGCAATACAACTTCGCCCGCAAGACGCGTCCTTTCGTGGCAATCTGGCGATCGCGTACATGCAGTTGACCAATTTCGACGCGGCCGTGACGGAGCTCGACGCAGCCTTGAAGATAGCACCGGGAGATGCCACTCTGCACTACGATCTTGGGCTCGCTTACAAGTTGAAAGATCAGCTCGACAAGGCTGTCTCCGAGTTTAAGGCAGCGATTCGAGCAAATCCGGATTTGGCAGACGCGCACTACGCTCTAGGGGTTCTGTTCTGGCAGCGCGGCGAGTTTGACCAGGCTGCCGACGCATTACGGAAGGCGCTTCAATCGAAGCCGGATTATGCCGAAGCCCATTACACTCTTGGGACTGTTTACAAGCAGCAGGCGAAGCTCGCAGAGGCGGCCGCGGAACTGCGGGAAGCGATTCGCTTGCAGCCAGACTTCGCGGGAGCTCACACCACACTGGCGGGCGTGCTGCGGCAGTCGGGTGACGCGGAGGGAGCAGCCGCCGAGGCCAAAGAGGGCGCACGGATTTCCGCCATGGTGAACAATCTGCAGGCGGCAACGGTTTCGACGAATTCCGGAATGCGGCTGCTGGCCGCCGGTGATCTGGATGGCGCGATCACCCAGTTCCGATCGGCGATTCATACCGAACCGAAATACGCCGCAGCGCATTATCAACTGGGACTCGTGCTCCAGCGGATCGGACAGCCGGACGAGGCCAAGAAGGAGCTCGAGAAAGCTGCTGAGTTGGATCCGCGGTTAAAGGCGCCGGTCAAATAAAGGTCATGAAAGGTGATGATCTGTTAATTGCCTCGATTGCGCAGCGCGACAAGGTCTTCTGCCACCGGTACGCCATGCGCAATCTTCACGTGAAGGAGAGCTTCGAACGGTTTGAGATCAGGCGGCCTTGAGACATTCAGGCGCCGCAACAATTCCTTGATCGAATCCTCGCGGCAGACATACTCCACAGCAGCCTGCGTTCCGAAGGTCGAGTTGCCTGCGAGTATCAGGATCGAACGCGAAGGATCAAGGCCGGGTAACAGTGCAACCACGGCATAATCTTCTACAGTCGGCTGGTTCGCCGGTGTTGCCGGAAAAGTCGCTGGCTCGCCTTTCTGCGGATGAACGTTCATGACCGCAAGATCTCCCTTGCGCGGGCCGGAGTCGAGTCGCTTGAAGATAAACTCGCGCGTTCCCGGAATGTCGAGCAAAGTGAGATTCTCGGAAGGAGACCCGACAAAAATCAGATCGCTATTCTTCGCGTCGTCCAACGTGAACAGTGCACCCCGCTTAACATGCACGGGACGGTTCAGGATCGTAAACACTCGGTCGAGTTGGTGAATCGCCAAGACTTCTCCAACACCGGTGTAATGATCGAGGACAAACGAGCCAGCGTCAGTCACGGAATTGAAATATCGCATTCCGGTTTCAGGACGTCCCACGAAACTGCCGTTGCTGAAGATGACGAGCGGCTCCTGCGGTCCTATTACGAAACGATTCCAGAAAAGCTGATATGCAGCTGGCACCGGTTCCACGGTCGACGGTGCGGGCTCACGTGAGAGCAGAAATGCGTTCGTGGCCAAGGAGACGGCAAGCAAAACCAGCAAGGCTCCAACCGCGATCATCCAGACGCGATTGGAGGGCCGAACTTCAGGTTGCTTTTCGGCTACTTCGAGTCGCGGGAGCGGCTGAGGAAGCGTCACCTCAGGCTTGCCACGCAACTGGAATGAGAGAACATAGGAGCCCTTCGGAATTTCCACCAGGATCGGATCGTTCGCACCCTCGTGGTTGTAGTACTCCGCGAGCTTGACGCGTAAACGGCCAGCCTGAACTCGTACGGTGGAATCGCTTTGGGGATCAAATCCTGGAGGACGTCCTAGAACTTCGGTCGCAATCTGATACTCCTTTAGCGCGACACCCGGATGATCCAAGGAGTGTTCGGCGAGATAGCGCAAAAGCCGGCAAAGGGATTCTGAGGAGTGAAGGCTATGGCTTTTGGTAAGTCTCTCTATTTGCTGGAAGCATTGCTCCCGCCCAAGAGCGAAACTGTGCGTTACGGCCATATAACCGGGGAAGTAACCGACGCGCCTATCCTACTGCAAAACGACGACTTCGTGCACGTAACAGTATCAAACCTAGTGAAACTTAATCCAGTTAATTGTTTTGTATTACGACTGCACGTCGTTGCTAGCGGTATCTCTCCTGCATTTCTGGGGCAATCTGGTTTTTGGAAAGTTGAGGAGGAAGTCCATGAGAAGGTCTCTGTGTTTGGTAGTGGCTGTTGCTTTTCTATGCAGCCTATCCGTTACGGTTGCCGTTGGTCAGGCTGTGTACGGCAGCATCTTGGGAACTGTAACTGATCCTTCCGGGGCGGCCGTCAATGCGGCAAAGGTTACGGCAACGAGCCAGACGAAGAACGTATCGGTCGAGGCCACGTCGAATGAGAGCGGCAACTATGCGATCACGCACTTGATCCCAGACGTTTACACAGTGCGGGTCGAGGCGCAAGGATTTAAGACGCTTCAATTCAGAGACATCCAAGTTTCAGCGGATACAGGGTCTCGCGTCGACGGACAGTTCCAAGTCGGCGGAACTTCCGAAACCGTCGAAGTTACGAGTGAGGCTCCGCAGCTAAAGACTGATCGCGCTGACGTTGCCATTGAGTTCTCCAGCAAACAGGTGAACGAACTTCCTGTTATTAACCGGAACTTCCAAAGCTTGGAGCTCCTCACACCCGGAACCCAGACCTTGACGGGCTGGTCACACGCCGCGACTGAAAATCCACAAGGCAGCAAGCAAATCTTTGTCAACGGCCAACACTTCAGCGGAACGGGTTATGGTCTCGATGGAACGGACAATCAAGATCCGATTCTGGGAATCATCATTGTAAACCCCAGCCTCGACACGGTGACGGAAACAAAGATCGCGACCCAGAACTATGATGCCGAGTTCGGCAAGGCGACCGCTGGCATTATGACGGCGCAGACGAAATCGGGCAGCAACTCGTTCCACGGGTCGGGATATTACTACCGGCTGAATCCGAAGGATCCGGCGAACGATCCGTTCGCGAATGCTCCCGTCAAGAACAACTGGAAGCAATATGGTGGTACGATCGGCGGCCCGATCATCAAGAACAAGCTGTTCTTCTTTGGCGGATATGAGGGAACGCGACGTACGAGCGGAGTGGCGATGATCGAGACCGTACCGACTGCCCTCGTACGCTCGACATGTTTGACTGCCGGCGGTGCGTTTTGCGACCTCAGCGAATATTCGAACAATCCGTCCAGTGGCAACGGATTTGTGTACAACCCATACGGAGCAGTCGGGGCGCGAACGCTATATACATGCACTGGTGGAGTTGGAGGTTGCCCCGTCAGTTCGGCCGGTCCGTTGACCACGCAAATCCCGATGAGTGTCCTACAGCAGTGGGATCCGACTGGCGTGGCGGAGAATATTCTGAGCCTGCTCCCGGCACCGAATGCGGCGGGGAACAATGGAGGCACGACGAACAACTACACTGCCAGCGGCTCGGGCAGTTTCAACGACTATCAGTACACGACGCGCGAAGACTACACCGTGAACCAAAAAATGCAGATTTTCGGTCGCTTCAGCCATGCGCACTTCACGTTGAGTGGCAATCCGGTATTCGGAACTGAGATCGGCGGTCCGGGACTGGGTTATCTGGGGCTGGCCGGGAGTTCCCAGATTAACAACTACAGCTTGGCGACCGGCTTTAACTACACTCTTTCAACTACGCTGTTGACGGACTTCCGTTTTGGATGGTTCCAATACAATCCCCACTCAACGAAGTTCGATCAGAACAATGCAACCGCGGCTTCAGCGCTCGGACTGGTCGGCCTAAATATCGCTTCCGATCCGACCACGAATGGACTCCCGGCCTTGAACTTCGAGAACACGATTGGTCAGAGCAACCAAGGCGGAAGCGCCAGTGGCTTGGGCGAGGGCCTCAACGTCGGCCGTTGCAACTGCCCACTGATCGAGAAAGAGCGGGGCTACCAGTTCACCAACAACTGGACCAAACTCTTCGGAAACCATCAATTCAAGGTAGGTGCGGACCTCCGACATGCGTCGAACTTGCGCGTACCCTCGGACGCAAACCGCACAGGCATCCTGAATTTCAACCATTTGGGAACGTCGGACGGTGAAGCAAGCGCCACGGGCGGCTTAGATATTGCGACCTTCTTGTTCGGCGAGGTTACCAGTTTCAACCGCTATGTGGGATCATCCCTGGAGGCCAGCGACCACGAGTACCAGAACCGCTACTTCTTCTATGCCCAAGACACCTGGCGCGCGACACACAAGTTGACCGTGAACTACGGTCTGCGGTGGGAGTTCTACGGTCCGGAGTACACTAACGGAGCGAAGTCGGGCGGCTACGCCGTTTTGCCCCAAGGCGTGATTCGGGTGGCTGGAGTGGGTGGGATCAGCAACAACGGAAATACCAAGAACAGCTACAAGGATTTTGCTCCACGGATTGGAATCGCTTACGAGCTTAACCCCAAGACCGTCGTGCGTTTAGGGTACGGCCGCAGCTTCGATATCGGCGTGTTCGGATCCAATTTCGGGCACACCGTTACCCAGAACCTGCCAGTGCTGGCGAACCAGCAGCTTACGTCATTGGCAGGCGACAACAAAACCGCCGCCTTCAATTTTGTGGGCACCTGTCTGCCAGCAGGCGGAGGCTATGATCCGACGGTTTGCGGTCCCGCTGCGCCAAGCACAGCGTTCCCGAATATTCCCAGTAACGGAATCCTCCCGCTATATGGAGTGTGTCCGGAGGGTACCGCCGGCGTTTGCACCGGCAATGTCTCTCCACACATCCGTCCCGACGAGGTCAAGACCCCAACGGTGGATGCGTGGAACGCTACGGTCCAACGTCAGGTCACAAGCACCACGAGCGTTGAACTGGCTTACCTTGGAAGCCATGGAAGCTACGTGTTCCGAGGTGATGGTCCTTCGTACAACGTCAACCAGCCCACAATTGTTGGATTCGCGAGTGGCGTAAGCCGTGACGCTCGTGCTCCGTACTTCAACGCCTTCAGCACGCCCTACACATATGCTGACGGTACTACCGCGACCGTAGTGTGCTGCAATGCAGGACAGAGCATGAGTGTGAACGCCAACGATGGCACCAACAGTTACAACGCTTTCCAAGTCAAAGTGAATCAGCGGGCCGCGAAAGGCCTGACGTTCCTGGCGCACTACACGTACTCCAAGGCCTACGACAACGATGGCAGCTATGTGGCTGATTACACCGTGACTTGGGGCCGTGCGGATTTCAATCGCAATCACGTATTCGTTTTTGCGCCTATCTATGAACTTCCGTTCGGCAAAGGGAAACAGTTCCTGGGGAACGCAGGTCGGGCCCTAGATCTGCTAGTGGGTGGTTGGCAGATCAATGCCGCGATGACGATCGGCTCAGGCTTGCCGTGGACGCCGAGCTACAAGAACTGCGGCTTGGACGCAGATACGGGTCCATGCCGTCCAACCCAACAGGGTAGTTTCCATGTAGGCGTCAGTGGGGAGCCCGGCAATCTTCGTTACTTCACTCCGGAGTCTGTTGCGCTTTGCGATGTAGCGACAGCTGCTGCGTGCAGCGGCGGAGTGGTGACAACGACTGGTCCATGGGTTGATCCCGGTGTAGGCAACTTCGGCCACATCCAGCGCAACTCGTTCACCGGTCCAGGAGAATGGAAGACCGACATGTCGTTCTTCAAGAGCTTCGGTATTACGGAGCAAGTAAAAGCTCAGTTCCGGGCGGAGTTCTTCAACATCTTCAATCATCCGGTGTACGGCTTCAACGTCAATCAGACGGGAACTGGCACGAATATCGACAATCCTTCAAACGGGATTATCAACAGCCTCGAAAGCGACGTGCAGATGCGCCAGTTCCAAGTCGGCGTGAGGGTTGAGTTCTAACTCGACCTTCGCGGCGAGCACCATCTTTGGGGGAGCCAAATGGCTCCCCCAGTTTTCATGCCGGGGATTAGGGTCGGAGTATTCTCGTACCGTCTCGCGGAAACGTTTACTGTGAGAGACACCCGCAGCAACGTATGAAGAAGAGAGTCGTAGGACTGGGTGAAGTGTTGTGGGATCTGCTGCCGCGAGGTGCCTGTCTGGGCGGCGCTCCGGCGAATTTCGCGTACATCACAACACTGATGGGCAATCACGGCATAGTCGCGAGCCGTGTCGGACAGGACTCGCGCGGACTGGAAGCTCTCCGACGCTTGGAGGAGTTGGGTCTAGATATCGATCACGTACAGACCGATCGCGAACATCCCACTGGAACGGTAAACGTCGACGTCGATGGCAATGGACAACCGCGGTTTGAGATCGCTCAGCCGGTTGCATGGGACCATTTGCAGTGGACGCCTGACTGGCAGCACCTTGCCGAGACTGCCGACGCCGTCTGCTTTGGGTCGCTAGCCCAACGCTCAACTGCGAGCCGCGATACCATCCGGGGATTTTTGCAAGCCACCAGACCGAGTGCGGTGAGAGTGTTCGACGTAAACCTGCGCCAATCGTTCTATTCGAGGGAGATACTAGCGGACTCGATGAAGGTCGCCGACATCGTGAAGCTGAACAACGATGAACTTCCGAGGATCATGAGCTTGAGCGGTATGCAGCACACAGGCGAAATGTCTTCTGCGCGCAGGCTGATCGAAGAGTACGAACTGGACTTGGTCTCGATCACTCGCGGAGGACGGGGAAGTCTGCTTGTCTCCGCCGAGAACTCGAGCGAGCATCCGGGATTTAAGGTGCAAGTAGCCGATACGGTCGGTTCAGGAGATGCATTCACCGCCGGCCTCGTCCACGAATATCTCCACGGGGCATCGCTGGACCTGATGAATGAAGTTGCTAATCTCGTGGGGGCCTGGGTCGCCAGCGAGGTGGGAGCCATGCCTACTCCCAAGCGCGGGGCGCTGGAACATTCCCTCGCCGAAATCCGATAGAAGATCCTGAACCACAAGAGACACGACAGTACATCCAAGGAACTTGGTGACCCTGGGGGTCCGAGGATGGTTGTAGTCTTTATCCTGACGGAAAAAGCGAAGGCTCGCTTTCCGAAACCTCGTGTTGTATAGTTACGAAATATTATGTTTTCTTTCGAATTAAGATCCTCTTGGAGATGAATTATGCAGCCCGTAGGGCGGTACGCGAGTCGTCTCTCATTGTTTTGTTTCTTTCTGATCACCACCGCATTGATCCTCATTTCCTGCTCAAAAACGACGCCACCGCCGAAGGCTCCGCCGTCGAAACCATCTGACATTAATGTCGATGTGAAGGACGGCGGGCCGGTGATCATTACGACCGCCGCTGCCGAGTTCCAGCTTTTGCCTTCAGGTTTTCTGCAGGCCACCCTGCGTCTATCTGACCGACATTTGACACTCGATGAGCCCATTGTGGGCTCAAGTGGCGGCAACGATTCCATCGTGAGCCAAGGCAAAGAATTCGACTTCATTCCGGACTTTTCACAAACCAAGGTGCTCGAAGCCAGCGGGAAGCTCGGGCGTGGCAAGCGCGTGGAAATCCCCGCGCATCCTCTCGCTCCAGCCGGGGTTCCGATCGAGAGAACTCTGGTGCTTGAGGCCTACGACGATTTTCCGGGTATCGCGTTTGTGAGCGCCAATTACAAGAATGTGGGGACGGCCGATTTCCACATCGATCGGGTGCTGATGCAACAGCATCGTTTCAACGCTCAGCAGGTCGACTCGAAGGTTCAGCCTTGGGACATGTGGTCGTTTCAGGGATCGAGTTACGACTGGGGCAAAGATGACGTCCAGAAACTGGTGCGAACATCCTCGCAGCCAAATGTTATGGGCGAAGCCGTGAAAGGCGGCTATGGGGGAGGGATCCCGGTGGTCGCCGTCTGGACTGCATCTGTAGGCGAAGCCATCGGCCATGTGGAGACGCTGCCCTGGACGCTCTCGATGCCCCTGCAGGTCGATCCTGATGGACGCGTGAACGCCATGATCAGCGTTCCGACAAATTCCGATTTGAAACCAGGTGAAAGCTATTCCACACCGCGCAGTTTTGTGGCCATCTACAGCGGAGATTTTTACGAGCCGCTGCGCATGTGGTCGAACGTTCTAGGGAAAGAGGGCTGGGACATACCCAAGCCCTCGAACGAAGCCTACAACGTGAGTTGGTGCGGCTGGGGATACGAGTTCAACGTTACCCCTAAGCAGATGCTCGGCACCGTGCCGAAGCTTAAGGAGATGGGAATCAAATGGGCAACGCTTGACGATCGCTGGTTCGACACGTATGGCGACTGGAATCCGCGGAATGAGACGTTCCCGGGAGATTCGATCAAGCAGATGGTTGACGACTTCCACAAGCAGGGAATCTATGCCCAACTGTGGTGGTTGCCACTAGGAGCCGAAGACGGGCAAGGGAAGTGGGAGTCACACAAGTACATCGTGTCGAAGGTGGCGAAGGAACATCCCGACTGGTTCATCCTTGATAAGAACGGAAAACACGGACGAATGACGCGCGACCTGGCCGCATTGTGTCCGGCCGTTCCAGAAGTGCAGAACTATTTCAAGCAACTCACTGAGAAGTTCATTCGCGACTGGGGCTTCGACGGATCGAAACTCGACAATATCTATAGCGTACCCGCGTGCTATAACCCGGCGCATCACCACAAATCGCCGCAGGATTCGGTGAACGCGATGGCTGACGTCTACAAAATCATTTTTGAGACCACCCGTGGTATCAAACCAGAGAGTGTGACGCAGGCTTGTCCTTGCGGGACGCCGCCGTCTCTGGCGTGGCTGCCCTTTATCGATCAGGCGGTCACGGCTGATCCGGTTGGTGCAGTGCAGGTTCGGCGTCGCATCAAAATGTACAAAGCCCTGCTAGGCCCGCAGTCCGCTGTTTACGGCGACCACGTGGAACTCTCGGAGATGACGCGGGTTGGGGCGAACGGCTGGAGCGAGCACGGCGCAGATTTCGCTTCGACCTTAGGTACGGGTGGAGTACCAGGAACGAAATTCGTCTGGCCCGATCCCGGCCCGAAGTTCAAGCCTGTGGCTCTGACCAGCCAGAAGGAAGAGCACTGGAAGAAATGGATTTCGCTCTACAACGAGAAGATGCTCTCGAAGGGAGAATTCCGCGATCTCTACGTCTATGGTTATGACGCGCCCGAAGGGTATGCGATTGAGAAGGACGGCAAGATGTACTATGCGTTTTTCACCGAGGCGGCCACACCGTTCAACGGAGAAATCGAGTTACGTGGGCTCAAGCCCGGGAAATATGAGGTGGTTGACTACGTTGATGGCAAGAGCATGGGGACCGTCCAGGCGGAAAGCGGAAAATCTCCACGCTTGAAGACGGAGTTCAGGGAACATCTGCTGCTGGAGGTAAGTGCCAGGCAGTAGGTCTCAGTTCATAGTAGTCAACCCAAACCGCAACTTCTGTAGAACAGGAGTTGCGTAGTTATGGACAATTCCACACACCATCGTATAAGGGAGCGCGCTTACTAACGGCCCAAGAATGACCCGCGGTGTGGCCGGTCGCGAAACGCTTCTGTGCCGCCGGGTCGCGTTGTCGAGAGCGCGCCTGCCTGATTTCCGCTGGCCAAGCACGTTTCTACGCTCGAGCCTCGTACATACTCGTGCAGGAAGGCCGCATCGAAACTGTCGCCGGCACCCACTGTATCAACGGGTACGACGTCTTTCGATGAGACAGTGAAACGCTGTGAGCCCTTTTGCGCCAGCGCGCCCTTGCGCCCGAGCTTCACGGCCAGTAGTGGAACCAACTGGGAAAGCTTGCGGATCGCTTGCTCCAGATCTTCTGTTCCCGCAGCCTTGCAAGCCTCGCGTTCATTGGGCAGAAATACATCAACGTACGTGAGCAGATCGTGCAGATCTCCCTCCCAACGATCGTCCGGATCATCGTTGGTATCCAGAGAGATCGTCAGGCCCCTGGACTTCAGTTGCTGAAACAGTTCCGGCACTCTAGGGCGCAAGTCTTTCTGCAAGTAATAAGAAGAGAAATGAAAATGGCGAGAATCAGAGAGATAGCTAAGATCCAGATCATCCCATGTGAGCTCCGAGATCGTGCCGGCATAGGTAAGAATGTTGCGCCAGTGTTCGTGGTGCAGAATCACGGTGAGGCCCGTCGTCGTTTTGCCCGGGCTAATACGGACTTTTGACACATCGACGCCGCTCTCTTCCAGCCGTTCCAGCGCGATGCGACCCAGGGGATCGTCTCCAATCCGAGACTGAAAGCCAACGCGGCTGCCGAGTGCGGAAAGATTATGGGCAACGATGGCGGATGATGAACCCAAAGTCAGCATCATTCTGTCGGCCAACAACTCGCGCTCAGGGAGAAGCTGTTCGGGTAAGCCGTAAAGAATGAGGTCGAGATTTAATTCGCCTGCAAGCGTGACATCGAAACGGGGCATGGAAAGTTGGAATGAAAGAAGTCAGAGTACAGATTGGACGGCAATCGTTGTTCACACTAGCATCACTTCGATTCCTGCCTGCTTCAGCGTGCGAAGATCGGACTTCGGAGCCCCGCGATCAGTGATTACTTCCTGCAAAGCCGATGTTGGACAAATCAACGACAAGCTCCGTCGGCCGAACTTGCTTGAATCGCATACCGCCACTGTCTTTTTCGCCACCTCGACCATCACCCGGTTCACTTTCGCCTCCAGCAGGTTCGGAGTGCTGAGTCCGAAGTGAACATCGAAGCCGTCAACGCCAAGAAACAAGATATCAGCACTCAGCCGCCGCAGTGTCTCTTCCGCGATGGGACCGACCAATGAGAATGAGTTTTTGCGCAAAGTACCCCCGGTCAGGATGACTTCAACGGCGCTGCCCGCAAGTTCTGCAGCAATATTCACCGCATTTGTGATGATGGTCAGGTTTTGAAACTGGCGCAGGCCGCGCGCAATCGCGGTTGTGGTCGTTCCCGAATCCAAAATCAGGACCTGACCCTCTTTCACCTGGGCCACCGCGCTCTCTGCGATCCGCATCTTTTCCTGATGGTGCAGTTTTTCTTTTTCGCGCAGCGTCGGATCTTCCAGAGCGCCCTCACGCGAGGGTAGCGCGCCACCGTGAGTGCGGTGCACGAGGCCGTGCGCGTGCAGAATCTCAAGATCCTTGCGGATTGTGACTTGTGAAGTCTGAAACTGTTTCGAGAGTTCCGTGACCAGCACGCGTCCGTGATGGTTCAGTAGATCGAGGATGGCACGTCGTCGTTCTTCGTTGAGCACGGAATTGAACCTGCGGCGACCCCCGCCGCATTAACCGAGTGTGGTTTCAATGCGCATTTCTTTTTATAGCGTTTTGTTTCGTTTGTCCAGTCCAAAGAACGGACAAACGATGCGGGGCCGTATTGGATCGTCGCCAAGTTTGGCATCTTGAGCTTCACCCATTCCAATAGACAACTCAACCCGTAAGCCTCTAATTTTTCTGCTGTTGGGAACCTCTGGCGGTGATAACCAACTTAATACCTGCCGCTAAAGTCCGATTGCTTTGGGGGGGTGGAATTGCCGTAATCTCATTTTGGGACGAAACCTCGCAAGTTTCGAAGGGTACCGATTTTTACGAAATCGGAAACAGGAGTCCTGACGTGAGAGATGCATCGGCAGACGAGCGTTTCATCCGCTCACCATCCGTGGTGGCGCGCGTCGTTGCCGGCGAAACACTCATCGTGCCCATTCGGGGGAAGGTCGGAGATCTGGCGTCGATTTACAGCTTCAATGGAACGGGCACCCTAATCTGGAAACTGTTGGCGTCTCCCAAGTCGGTGAAGCAGTTGGCTGCGAGCGTTGCGCAGGAGTACGAAGTGGATCAATTGCAGGCCGAGAACGATGTCGCAAGCTTCGTGAATGAAATGAAAGCTGTGGGTCTGTTGGAGATCAGCGGCACTGTGGCAACAGTGGGCGACTGAGTTGCTCGCACAGAAAGAATTGCAAGGCAGCGGCCGCGCATCGCGTCCGCTGCCTTCAGTATGGAGGGGGTATTTTGGAGCAGGTCAACTATGGCGCGTTCAGTGCAGATGTACATGAGCACTATTCCGGTCAGCGCGTTCCCCTGCAGGTCTCCATCGAAGTCACCCGCCGATGCCCTCTTGAGTGCCTCCACTGCTACAACAATCTTCCCGTGGGTGATCTCGCGGCCAAGCAGCGCGAGATGACCAAAGAAGAGCACTTCGGCGTGCTCGACGAACTGGTGGAGATGGGCTGCTTCTGGATCCTCTACACCGGCGGCGAGATTTTCGCCCGCAAAGACTTCCTCGAAATCTACACCTACGCCAAGCAAAAGGGATTCCTGATTACGCTGTTCACCAACGGCACGATCATCAACGAGCAGATCGCGGATTACCTGAAAGAGTGGCCGCCATTCGCCATAGAGATTACGCTCTACGGCCGCACGCGCGAAACTTACGAAGCCCTCACGATGGTACCCGGCTCGTACGACCGCTGCCTGCGGGGAATCAAGCTGCTGAAAGAACGCGGCCTGCCACTGAAGCTCAAAACAGTCGCCACTAGCATCAATAAGCATGAAGTCATGGCGATGCGCCGCTTCGCGGAGGAAGAACTTGGCGTTGAATTCAAGATGGATGGTCAGATCAATCCGCGAATCGATTGCTCTCAAAGTCCGCTGGCAGTGAGGCTGATGCCGGAAGAAGTCGTGGCGCTGGACATGAGTACAGCCAAAGCTGTGTCCGAGTATCGCAAGCTGGCAGATCGAGAGGCGGAATTCCCGCAGCCTCGGCTTGCAACGATCGACACCGTCTACTTCTGCGGCGGAGGCATGAAGTCATTCGCGATTAACGCATACGGTGAGATGGGCATCTGCGTGATGTCGCAGCAGGAAACATTTGATGTTAGAGATGCCGGCATCAAGCATTCGTGGGAGCATTCCTTAAGCGAGTTGAGGATGCGAAAGCGTACTCGCTTTACGAAATGCATCAACTGTCGAATTCAATCGCTATGCGGCATGTGTGCCGCGAATGGGGAGATGGAGAATGGCGATAAAGAGACTCCCGTCAATTTTCTTTGTCAGGTAGCGCACTTAAGGGCCATGGTAATTGGAAGAGAAGTCCCTGGGCACGGAGAGTGCGAGTACTGTGCAGGCGGAACTGCCTATGTCGATCTGATCAATTCAGCGGAGCGAATCCAAAGACATGAGATCGATTTGGAGTTGCCCGCAGAGTTGAACCAGCCTTTCCCGATACTGAATAACCCCTCGAGACTCGAAATTGGATGCGGAGGTTGCGAAGGTCACAACTAGAGGTATGCACGCCTGGAGCGTTGTATGGATCAACAATCGGCTCAATTCGAGAGCAAAAAGAAATACGAACCGCCCTCGCTGACTGCCATCAGTTTGCGGCCGGAAGAAGCGGTATTGGGCCATTGCAAAGTTCTCGGGCAAAGCGGAGGCCAGAGTTCGACTGTGTGTGGATTTGTCTGCCCGACGGCGGGATCGTAGTTGCCAATGAAGGGGGGGGCGCTTGCTCCAAATCGAGCAGCATGAGTATCCAAGAGCGCTCGTCACGAACGCCTTCGAGATAGGAGGTGTCCGCGTTCGCTTGTGTGGTGAATCCAGTGCAGACGTCGAGTTAATGCCGCCGTTACAGCCGTTTCAAGCTTCGTCCACCCAGTTCGATATAGATGTACAAGTCGAGTGGGTTCCACGAATTCCACCCTCTTCGAATCGAAAATCATTTGACTCGGGAACGACCTGGCGGCTCTTTCGGAGTGCGGCCGGCTTTACCTTTGAGTTTCATGCTCCCACAAGGAGTCCCGATCCGTACAAGCGCCTTTTGATCGATGATCGATTTAGGAAAGCGCTGCTACAGATGAGTCAGCTCTCTCTCGTCGGGCTTGATTGTTCACCTGACCCTCTGGGTTATCCCCTGGACGAACTCTTGGTTATGCATCGCCTCACACAGGAAAAGGCGATCGAACTGCATGGTACTGGAATTGTCCGCACAAATGGCGATGCCAATCTGTTCGTGGGGCATTCCGGTGCAGGGAAGAGCACGACCACTCGTCTGTGGGCTGAACTCGAAAATGTCGAGGTTCTGAGCGACGATCGAATCATTGTGCGGCACGACGCATCGAGTCAGACGCGTATCCGTATGTACGGTACTCCTTGGCACGGCGAGGCGATGTATGCGTCCCCTCAGAGTGCGCCGCTGACTCGCATCTTCGTGCTTGAGCACGGTCATGGCAACGTCATCACGCCACTTCCTGCCAGCCAGGCCGTCGCCGAGCTGTTTGCCAGAAGCTTCGTACCGTTTCACCTGCACGAGTATGTCGACTCAGCACTGGTTTTCCTTGAGGAGCTCGCGAATGCAGTCCCGGTCTATCGTTACGCATTCGAGCCCGACCAGCGCGCAGTAGAGAAGATTCGCAACTTCCATGACTGACAGCGGGGTGGACTCGAAGGTCTTTGCTGATTCGAAGCTCTTTGAGGAGGTCGTTCGTCCGCTGCTGGAGAAGGGGATGACCGTCCGTTTTCAGGCTCGTGGAGCGAGCATGTCTCCGGCAATTCGTGACGGAGAGGTCGTCGAGGTTACGCCCGTAATTATTACCAATTTACGGAAGGACGATATCGTTTTAGCAAAATCTGACTCAGGTTTGCGGCTTCACCGGATCGTCTTGGCTGATGTCGACAAAGACCTCTTTATTACTCGCGGCGATTGCGGTCAACAAAACGATCCGGCACTAAAAGGTGCGCAGATTCTCGGTCTTGCTCAAAGCAAGGGTGTGCGGTTAGGGCGGAACATCGTGCAGGCTAGGTTCAGAGGTGCGGGTGGGTGGATGGTGCGTTCCGTCGCACGAGCGCAGCATATCGCGGGTAAGCTTGTTGTCCGCACAATCGCTTCTCGTTCAGTCAACCCCAAAACCTTTGGGTGGCTTGGCTTTCTCGGACTCCTGTTATTACTGGGCACTGTCGTCGCCAGCGCCCAGGTCGCGGTCGACACGACAACCTCCAGTTCTGCGACCATGAACGGCACCTCGGCCACGCTAACCTTTGCCCACACGACTACCACTGGGACGACCAATCGTTTGCTGCTGGTTGGAGTATCCATCAACATCACAAACGGTCCCAACGCAGGTGTCGTAGGCGTGACGTACAACGGTACGGGTTTGACATTCGTCGGAGCGCACAACGACGCCGGAAGAACGCGTCGTGTCGAGATGTGGTACATGCTCGCTCCAGCGACTGGCAATCACAACGTGATCGTTACTGTGAATACGACCGGGGTGAATGAAGGCGTGGTCGCTGGAGCTACGACATTTACCGGTGTGGACCAGACCCTGCCTCTTGGGACGTTCGTCTCGGCCGACGGTGCTAATGGCGGCAACTCACAACTTGATGTGCCGAGTGTTGTGAACGGGATGATCCTGGACACGCTGGCGGTCGATGGGACGCAGACCGTCACCGTGCCCGGCCCGCAGATTCAGCAATGGAATGTGCAGCGGGGGAACAACACGAACCCCGGCGTTGTCGGCGCGGGTACATCTCGCACTGGTGCGCCGAGCGTGCCTATTTCGGAAAGCTTTAGCGGGACATCCAACTGGTCATTGGGAGCAGTTTCGATTAATCCCACATCGGCGGATGTCGCGGTTACCACAAGCGTCAGTGCGGTGGCCCTGGGACAGAATTCCACCTACAACATCACGGTTACAAACAACGGTCCGTCGCCGGCCAACAACGTAGTTCTTACGGACACCCTCGCCGCCGGGCTTACGCTCATTTCTGTTACTCCAAGTGGAACAACTACTTGCTCCGGTATTGGGCCCATTACCTGCAATCTTCCCGCTTCGCTCGCGGGCGGGGCCTCCGTAACCGTGGCTGTTGTGGTGAATGCCACCGTAGCAGGGTTTTATCCGAATACAGCAACGGTCACCGACTCCGGAACGCCTCCTGATCCGAATACCGGCAACAATACCTACGTGGGAGTCGCGCCGGTGGTCAGTGTTGTCTGCGCCTCCGGTACACCACCGAATGGCGGAACTCTTACCGGTGTGCAGAATACGTACTTTCCCGGGACGGCCAGCGTTGCTGCCGGTGCAACATCAATTCCGATCGGAACCGCGAATGGTAGCGGAACCATCCAAGCTGGAAGCGAATTGCTTGTCATCCAGATGCAGGATGCCAGCATTAACACCTCCAACAGCGTGGCATATGGAAACGGCTCGACGGGGGCCGGATTTACCACGATCAATAATGCCGGTAACTACGAGTTTGTGACGGCGACCGGTCCGGTGAGTGGAGGACTAGTCCCCATTCTCGGCGCTGGTTCCGCTGGGGGCCTGGTTTTCGGCTATGATGCAACGCCGGCCTCGGCAACCGACGGGCAGAGCACGTACCAGGTCGTGTTGGTGCCACAGTACATCACTGCAACTCTCAGTAACAGCGTAACCGCCTTGCCATGGAATGGAAGCACTGGGGGTATTCTTGCCCTCGATATCGGCTCAGCACTTGGTTTGGGAGGCGCAACTGTTTCGGTAGATGGTATGGGCTTCCGCGGCGGCGCTGGCATGCAGTTGCAAGGCGGCGGAGGGGCAAACACCGATTACATCCAGTCCGCCCCGGCAACATACACCGGGGCCGCCGAAGCCGGTTGGGACGCACTCAAAGGAGAAGGGGTAGCCGGCACTCCGGCTTGGGTCGAATCCGGGGGCACGTATCTTGCAACGAATACCGACTATCCGAGCGGCACGGCCGGCATCGATGGGAGCATGGCCAAGGGGGCTCCAGCTAATGCTGGAGGAGGGGCCACTGATGGACATCCCAATGGTGCTTCGCCTGGCGGCAATGACCAAAATGCCGGTGGAGGCGGAGGCGCCAATGGAGGCACCGGAGGATATGGTGGCGATTCCTGGAACTCGAATCTGAGTTCCGGTGGGCAGGGCGGTGCAGTCTTCCCCTCTACGATTGACCGTCTCGCGCTCGGTGGGGGTGGTGGTGCAGGTACCAGAAACAATTCTCCTGGCGACACTCAAGCTAGCAGCGGGGCGGCTGGCGGTGGGCTCATTTTTATTCGCGCCAACAGCTTTACGGGCACAGCAACTTTTTCTGCCAATGGAGCCAGCGCCTATAACGGGACTGCCAATGATTCGGGCGGTGGTGGCGGCGCAGGCGGAACCATCGTGATCCTGGCGGCCAATGGGGGCGAGGGCGGACTCACGCTCCGGGCCAATGGAGGCCGCGGGGGAGATGCCTGGGATTCTCAGGCCTATAGTCTTGCGGATCGTCATGGCCCGGGTGGTGGAGGAGGGGGTGGGGTTGTATTTGTGTCTGGTAATCCTGCAAGCGTGGGTGTGACTGGTGGCACTGATGGAACGACTCTTACGCCCGGCGTCGCCTATGGTGCAACCGCAGGGTCCTCCGGCAGCAGTTCGACAACCGCAAACCTCGCACAGGTTACCGGACTCCAAGCCACACAGACGTGTACCCGGATAGGAGACCTATCCATTACGAAGAGTCATGGTGGAGTGAACTTCACACGCGGTGCCAGCGCAAGCTACACGCTGGCCCTTGCGAACGTCAGCTCGCTTGGTGCAACTGCTGGTCTGGTTACTGTGAATGACACTCTGCCCTTCGGCATCGCTCCCACGAGTGCCACAGGCACGGGGTGGTCCTGTAGCGTTTCCGGTCAGACAGTGAGTTGCACGCGATCGGACTCTTTGGCGGCCGGAGCCAGCTACCCCTCAATCACGGTCAACGGCATTGTTTCTCAGGCCGCGCCCGCAACGCTCACCAACACTGCCACTGTAAGCGGCGGAGGCGATGTAACTCCTCTGAACGATACGTCCACCGATGTGGCAAATGTAGTGTCGAGTGCGGATATCGCCGTAACCGATTCCGGCGCTCCCAACCCGGTGGCCATCAACGGGACCATAACCTACACAGTAGTCGTCACTAATAACGGGCCCAGCGCCGCCGACAATGCCACTCTTGTCTTGCCGCTTCCGAATAGCACGACCCTGGTATCGCTGACCCCGCCGGCGGGATGGAGTTGTCTACCAGGGAACGGTGGGGCGAACTCGGTATGCACGAACGCGAACATGCCAGGACTGAGTTCCGCAACATTTAGCTTTGTCGTGAAGGTTGCCAACGGCACGACGAACGGAACGGTGATCATCGGCTCAGCGACGGTGAGCTCTTCGGTCCTCGATCCGATTCCTGCGAACAATACCGCCACCGTCGTTACGATCGTGGGGACATCGGGTCCGAACTTGTCAGTCACCAACGTGGTTTCGCCTAACCCGGTGCAGGCCGGAACTCCTATCACCTACACGCAAGTGGTGACCAATACAGGTTCTTCCGCGATCACAAACGGAACGTTGACTGAGGCAACGCCAGCGAACACAACATTCGTGTCGATCGCGCCGCCGGCCGGCTGGACATGCGTTGGTTTCCCCGCCAGTCCGTGTACAGCGGCGACCGTCGCGGCAGGATCATCGGGAACTTTTACGGTTGTCTATCAAGTGAATGCAGGAACCGCGGCCGGCACGGTTATAACCGATACAGTTACGGTTAACGCCGCCAACCAATCCTTTGGTTCAAACTCAGCCACGGCTACCGACGTCGTTGCGACTGCGGCGCAGGCCGACGTCGCTCTCGCCACCGTTGCGACTCCGGGCACTGTCTATGCTGGAAACAACATTACCTACACGCAGACCGTAACCAACAATGGCCCGGCGGCAGCCTCCGGAGTTGCATTCGCAGAGGCAACTCCTGCGAATACGACATTCCGATCCGTCCTGGCTCCTGCGGGATGGACTTGTACGGCACCCGGGGTCGACGGCACTGGAACTGTGAATTGCACCGACAATTCCAGTCTTGCTTCGGGTGCTTCCGCTGCAATCGTGATTGTGTTGAACGTACCTTCGACGGTAGCCATCGGCACGGTTACGGCGACATCTTCAGTGTCGGCGACGACTTCCGATCCCAACAGCGCAAACAATAGCACCACGGTCAGCACTAGCGTGAACGTTGCTTGCGACTTGTCCGTAACGAACGCTGGAACCCCTAGCCCAGTCGCAGCGGGAGCTACGATTACCTACACGCAGGTCATCACTAACTCAGGGCCGAGCAATTGCAGTACGGGCACATTGAGCGAAGCGACCCCGAACAACTCCACTTTCGTCTCTGTCGCTGTGGTCAACGCGGGTGGGGCGAGTTGGGTGTGTCCGAATACCGCACCCGTAGCGTGCAGCGCGGCCAGCGTTCCCCCAGGTTCCACTGCCACTGTAACGGCGATTTATCGCGTGATTGCGGGGACAGCAGGCGGAACGATCATCGCCGACACCGTGAACGTTGCAACGACTAGCCGGGACACGAATGCAGCCAATAATTCAGCGACGGTAAGTATTCCGGTTACGTCCGCCACTCAGGCGGATCTGCGCGTCACCAACAGCGGCAGCCCAAGCCTCGTAACGGCGGGAAATAACATCACCTATACGCAGTCGGTGACGAATTCAGGGCAGGCAACGGCCACCACACCGATCTTTACAGAAACTCTTCCTGCCGGCACAAACGCGGTGTCGCTCACCGGACCGGCGGGCTGGACTTGCGTGCTTGCGGCTCTCAGATGTACTGATACCGCGAACATGGCGGCCAACACTACCGCCAATTTCACGTTTGTGGTTACTGTGGGCTCGACCGTCGCGTCGGGAACAATACTCGCGCAGACTGATTCAGTTTCCTCGACGACGGCCGATCCCAACTCCGGCAACAACAGCGCGACCGTGAACACGGTGGTGGCTGACACGGCCGATCTCTCGGTCACCAATACTCCGAATCCAGTTCCGGTGCTGGCGAACGCCACCATTACATACACACAGGTGGTGACCAACAGCGGGCCGAGCACGGCTACCAGTGTGAACCTTGTGGAAACGGTCCCGGCGAACACGGCGGCTCAGACGCTGGCCGGACCGGCCGGATGGAGCTGCAACGTTGGCACTCTGACCTGCTCCAATCCAAGCTTTGCTCCGGGATCGGCGACCTTCACCTATACGGTATTGGTGAACAGCGGGACTGCGGCTGGCACGGCGATCAATGAGACGGCAAGCGTGAGCTCCTCCATCACCGACCCGAATACTTCAAACAACAGCGCAACGGCAGCCGACGTGGTTGCGACAGCGGCGCAGTCGGATCTCGTGGTGACCAATTCTGCATCGCCGACTTCGGTCGCCGCCGGAAGCAACGTTACCTACACGCAAACAGTCACGAACAAGGGGCCTGCCGCGACTACCGGAGCCTCGTTTACGCAAGTCACTCCGCCAAATACGAACTTCCAATCGATTACCCCTCCGGCAGGCTGGACCTGTGGGACTAAGCCCGCCGTTGGCGGCACTGGCACAATCACTTGCACCGCGAGCGGTACTCTGGCGCTGAACAGCACGGGCACTTTCACACTCGTTCTGCAAGTGAACTCCGGTACCCCTTCCGGGACAAACATCACCGAGACGGCCACCGCGACTGCGACAAACATTGTCCCGAATTTGACCACCAATACGGCGAGCGCCACCGTCGTTGTGGCCAATGCAAACAGCGCGGATATGGCAATCGTGAAGACTGCCACTCCCAACCCTGTAACCGAGGGAACGCCACTTACCTACTCGCTGGTGGTAACGAACAACGGGCCGGCTTCTGCGACGAACGTTACGGTAACTGATACTCTGCCGTCCACGGTGACGTATCTGCAGTCGACAACAACCTTGGGCTCGTGTTCGGAGGCCGGCGGCACCGTGAGCTGCCTGCTGGGTACGATGGCAAATGCCGGAACTGCAACCATCACGATTCTCACGATTCCGGGACAGCCCGGCGTTATCGCAAATACGGCGACTGTTGCCGCGGATCAGACCGATTCGAACTCAGCCAACAACTCATCGACCCAAAACACCACCGTGGTTGCTCCGACAAGAGTTACTCTCCGGTCCTTCTCCGCCCACTACGCAACAGACAAGAACGGGGCCAACCGCGTGCTGCTGACCTGGAGAACCGGAGGCGAATCGCACAATCTGGGATTCAATGTGTATCGCGAACTGAATGGAAACCGCATGCGCATGAACTCCTCGATTGTTGCGGGATCCGCACTAATGATGAGTGGGGCTCTGGCTCATCATGCCGCCAAGAGCTACGCGTGGATTGACCTCGCCTCACCCGTCGCGGGTGCTACATATTGGCTCGAAGATATCGATGTGAATGGCACTCGCACCATGCACGGTCCTGTCTCTGTCGACGGAACGCAATCGGGCACGCAAGCGACGCCATCACAGAGCCGGATGCTAAGCCAGGTGAATGAAGCGCAGCCACCAGTGACAGCCAGCGTTGACAGTAATCCGGTCGAGGTATTTGCCGATACCAACTCGCCAGCCTCGTGGCAGATGGCGAGGCAGTTCGAACTGGCGTCGCATCCCGCAGTCAAAATCAATGTTCGACATGAGGGTTGGTATCGAGTCGGGCAGCCGGAGTTGGTGAGGGCGGGGTTGGATCCGAATGCTGATCCAGCAAGCTTGCGTCTGTACGCCGAGGCTGTTGAGCAGCCCGTACAGATTACCGGAGCAACAGGAGGACCGGGTGGCTTTGGCCCAGGCGCGGCGATCAGCTTTTACGGGACCGGAATCGACACTGTCTTCTCCGGGACAAGAGTCTACTGGTTAGTGGCAGGAGACGGACGGGGTGCCCGGATTCGACGTCTTCCGGCGTCCGCGGGGTCAAATCAACCACCGGCCAGCTACCTTGCTTCCGTGCAATTACAGCAGCACACGGTGTATTTCTCGGCCCTGATTACATCGGACGGTCAAAATTTCTTCGGCGCCTTGGTATCGCCCACACCTGTCGACCAGGTTTTGCAGATCTCGCACCTCGATACAAATTCTTCGGAGGACGCTCGCCTGGAAGTTTCGCTGCAAGGTGTGATTGTAGGTTTGCCGCATAACGTGGCCGTCGCGCTCAACGGAACCAATGTGGGTGATGTAATCTTCACCGGGCAAGACAAAGGAAAAATGATTTTTGATCTGCCAGCGGGAATCCTTAAGACTGGCAGCAATACTGTAACTCTGTCCGCGCAAAACGGCGACTACGATCTCAGTTTCGTCGACTACGTTCGCATCACATATCCGCATCGCTACGTGGCTGAGGCCGACCGGTTGAAGTTTACAGGGCACGCGGGCGACGAAATTTCAGTATCCAATTTCTCCAGCGTGCCGCAGGTGTTCGATATTACCGATCCCAATCGGCCCGTCCAATTGACGCCACAGGCGACATCGCAAGGCGGCAAGTATCAGATCGGTGTACAGGTGCCGTTCACGACCACGAATCCCGTTGCTTCGGTCGAGCATAATCTGCTTGCCATTGCCAACACCCGCTTCTCATCACCGGTTGGCGTTGTGTCCAATCATCCTTCGCACTGGCATAGTCCCCAGCCCGGCGCGGAAATTGCGATGGTGACCTACGAAGGATTCGCTGGCGCGCTCTCGTCACTCGTTCGCACTCATCACGGAGAAGGGAAGGCCTCAGCCGTGATACCCATTGGGCAACTGTACGACGAATTCACCTTTGGTGAGCACAGCCCATTCGCGATCAAACGATTCCTCCAGTCAGCACTAAAGAAGTGGAAGATGCCACCCACGTATCTTCTGTTAAACGGACGGGCATCTCTCGATCCCCGCAACTACCTTGGCTTCGGAGAACTTGATCTTGTTCCGACGGCTATCGTGCCAAGTTCAACCCTGATGACAGCGTCCGATGACTGGTTCTCCGATCTCAAAGATAGTGGCATCCCGACGATTGCCACAGGTCGCCTGCCGGTGAGTACCCTTGCTGAGGCACAAACGGTCGCGAAAAAGATTTCCAGCTACGAAGGGCAGTCGACGAATGGGCCGTGGACCTCGAATGCCCTTTTTGTCGCCGATAAGGATGATGTGGAAAGCTTCACGCAAGACAGCCAGACGGTTCAAGCGGGCCTGCCCGCCGCCATGCAGACTACGGACATCTTTGTCGACAACGTCGGCGTCACCGCGGCAAGAGGAGCGATCGTAAGCGCAATCAACTCCGGCCAGGTTCTTGTGAACTACCTCGGCCACGGCTCCGAAGAGCAATGGGCGGGTCACGACATCTTCGACGGAGATGCCGTTGCCTCGCTCACTAATGGTTCCCAACTCCCGGTGTTCCTGATCATGGATTGCCTGAACGGGTTATTCCAGGATGTATACGCACAGCCGCTGGGAGTATCTTTGCTCGTGGCGCCAAACGGCGGTGGAGTCGCGGTGCTGGCGTCAAGCGGGTTGAATCAGCCTGCGCCGCAAACGGAGCTCGATGTCTTCGTGGTGCAGAATGCCTTCGGCGGAAACGGCGCAACACTGGGAGATGCCATCGTGAAAGCCAAGGCAAATATGTCGGATCCCGATGTCCGGCGCACATACGTCCTGTTCGGCGATCCGGCAATGAAGATCAAACACCCTGCGGCCAGCGCTGGCCACTGAGCAGGTCCAGCCAGGTCAGTTGCCCTCAAGGATTCTCATGCTGCTATCCACGACCTAACTAACTGCTGAAACCGCCACAGACGACTGTGCTGTCGGCCGCAGTGGTTCGGTAAGAGCCCGCATGACCTTTTCGAATCCCGCGAAGTCAAGGGACTGCGGGCCATCCGAGAGCGCCCGCTCTGGACAAGGATGCACCTCAATGATAAGCCCGTCGGCGCCCACGGCCACGGCCGCGCGCGACACTGCCGCGATCAAACTCTGCTTGCCGGTTCCATGCGAGGGATCTGCAATGACTGGCAGATGCGACAGATCGCGAGCCAAGGCTACTGCCGCGAGATCGATTGTATTGCGCATCTCCGTCTCGAAGGTCTTGATCCCGCGTTCGCAGAGCACGACCTGATGATTTCCTCCGGAGAGCAGATATTCCGCAGCCAGCAGCCACTCCTTCACCGTGGCTGAGGGCCCCCGCTTTAGCAGAATTGGCTTGTTCACCGTTGCCAGACGCCGCAAGAGCGCAAAATTTTGCATATTACGCGCCCCGATCTGCAGCATGTCGACGTGCTCGCAAATGATGTCGATGTCTTCCGTGCTCATAACTTCCGTCACGACCGGCAGCCCAGTCTCTTCCTTTGCCTGCCGCAGGATCTTCAAGGCCTCGATTCCCAGTCCCTGGAAATCATAGGGGGAGGTTCTAGGCTTGTAAGCGCCACCTCGCAACATGGATGCCCCGGCGCGCTTTACTGCGTGTGCCGTGTCAAGCAACTGCTGGCGCGACTCGACGGAGCAGGGCCCCGCTATCACGACCACTTCGGGGCCGCCAATCGAAACGCCATTGATCTTGACGACCGAACGCTCCGGTTTCACTTGTTTGCTGACCAGCTTGAAGGGCTGGGCAATGGCCACGACGTTGTCCACGCCGGGAGCCACCTGCAGAGCTTCGATTTCATGCCTTCGTCCGCTCCCAACTGCAGCCACAATGGTCCGCTCTGTCCCGCGAGTCACATGCGGCTGATATCCCGCTTCGCGAATCCTCTCGATCACATGGTTGATTTCCTGCTCAGTGGCCTTCTCCGACATGTTGACAATCATGGGCTGGTTTCTCCTCGATGTGTGTTCAGTAATCTGTGTTTCAGCGCAAAAACGAAAGCCGCGATTCGCATCGCGGCTCGTCGCTAAACTCGGTTCGCTTTGAAGGCCGTTAGTGGCCCGTCCCCGATCCAAGCTGCGCCGCAGCCGCTACCCAGATAAATCGGTAGTAGGTGCTAAATCGGCGACTTGGAATAAATCGTGTCACAGGGGTTCCAAATTTTGAGGCGGTTTGGCGGCGCCGCCCCGAATGTGCACACTTCTACTGCAACGAACTGGCCACGCTGGAAAATGCATTATTGGCATTCGACCCGATGAGGCGCACCGTCCCAACGACCAGAACCAGAATCACGGCCAGCATAACCGCGTATTCGGCGATGTCTTGCCCGGAATCCTCAGCCCACAGCCTGCGAATCACGTTAGACATTTGCTCTCTCCTCCACGGCTTAGTCGGCGCCCTCTCTGAAGCAAAAGGCCCAACCTGGGAACTAGGTGCACACATGATGCATGTGCCACCTGCCCGTTGTCAAATGCAGTTTAAGTGCCAGGATCAAAATGTTGCATTAGTTCGAAGCGGCCGCCGAACCATGGGTCTGAGCGATGCCCGGATTCGAGGTGATCTCCGGCACGAGTTCTCGAGCGGAATGCTGGGCCATCCGCAACACATGATTCGGAAGGATCCCGAGATAGAGGGTAGCCACGAGGCTGAGTGCCAGTGCCAAGCCAAGGCCAGGCGAAACGGGACTAACCGGCACCTCCTTGCGCGGTTCCCGCATATACATCATGACGATAATCCGTAGGTAGTAGTACGCCCCGACCGCGCTGTTGAGCACCCCGATGATGGTGAGCCAGATTAGATTAGCCCGCAGTGCGGCGCTGAAAACATAGAACTTGGCAAAGAACCCGCCCGTCATTGGTATGCCGATCAAAGACAGCAGGAAAATCGTTAGCGTGGCAGCCAGTAGCGGAGACGTACGCCCCAGGCCTTCGTAGTCCTCGAGGTTGATGTATCTCTCGCCGGCATTTGCCAAATGGCTGACCACGGCGAAGGCCCCCACATTCATGGCAGCATACGCAGCCGTATAGAACATTGCCGCCGAGATTCCGATTAGGGAGCTATCTTGCGAGGTCATCGCAAAGGCGACGAGTAAATATCCGGCGTGAGCAATTGAAGAATAGGCCAGTAACCGCTTCACATTGGTCTGCACCAGCGCGCCAACATTGCCCAGAGTCATGGACAGTGCCGCAGCCACCCATAGAAACCAGAAACGTCCCGGGGCATTGATGGCAAACACCACGCGCAGTAAAACCGCAAATGCGGCGGCCTTCGGTGCCGTCGACATGAATCCCACCACAGGCGCTGGTGCACCCTCATATACATCGGGTGTCCAAACATGGAACGGAGCGATAGCGACCTTGAATCCCAACCCGACGAACATCAGCGCCATGGCAGTAAACACCAGCAGTCCTGCCGGGCTCGATTCCAGCCGCTGTCCGATGATGTCAATGTTTGTCGATCCGGTCGCTCCGAACATGAGCGCCACACCATACAGGAAAAATGCAGTGGCAAACGAGCCCAACAGGAAGTACTTCAATGACGATTCGCTGCTAGAAGCATCGTTCCGACGAAATCCTGCCAGAATATAGGTCGAGATCGAGGAAATCTCCAGACCAATGAAGATCAAAACCAATTCGACTGCTGAGGACATCAGCGACATGCCGACCGTGCCAAACAGTATCAGCGCATAGTACTCGCCTGCACGAATCTTCTGCACCGCCATGTACTCAAACGAACTCAAAATCACTACGCCGGCGATCGCAATCACCAGAAAGTTAAAGAAAATGCTGAAGCTGTCGACCCGGATGGTATTCGAAAACGCCAGACCAGGAAACTTTGCCATGTACCATGTTGAGGCCAGGCCAGCGACTGCTCCAAGGAATCCGATGATACCCAGCGTTTTCTGACTCTTCTCCTCATCGACCAGTGGATCCAGAATCATCACCAGAATGCCGAAGATCGAAAGGATCAGCACGGGCAGAATACGGATGTAATCTTCGCCCTGTGGGATGGACTGCTGCAGTTGTGACAGCGGCAGCATCATTGACCCCCCACCTTGCTAACTAGCTGCGGCATAGAAGTCAGGGTGGACTGCACGGCAGGATCGATCGCCGCCAGCCAGAGAATTGGCGCAACGCCCATGACGAGAGCAGCGGCCGCGCAGGGCCACACCGCGGCTTTTTCGACGCCAATCATGTCGCCCAGACCATTGTTCACCGGATGCGTTACCTTGCCATAGAAAACACGTTGGAACATCCACAGCAGATAGCATGCGCTCCAGATCACACCCGTGGTGCCTAGAATTCCGTAAATTGGTCTGGACTGAAAAGCGCCATTGAGGACCAGGAACTCGCCCACAAATCCATTGAGTAACGGTAGTCCGACGGATGCCAGCACAACAAAGAGATAAGACGCCGCATAGACTGGCATGGGTGAGGCCAGTCCTCCGAATTCAGAAATGTCGTAAGTATGCCGCCGCTCGTGCAGAATCCCGGCCAGCATGAATAGGGCGCCCGTCGAGATGCCATGCGCCAGCATCACGAACATCGCCCCATTCAATCCTGATTGGGTGAAGCTAAAGATTCCCAGCACAACAAATCCCAGGTGACTAACCGAGGAATAGGCGATCAACTTCTTCATGTTCGGCTGCACCATGGCCACAAGGGCGCCATAAATGATGCCGATTAACGCCAGAACCATGATCCACGATGCATTCTGGCGGGACTGCTCGGGGAACAGGCCAAGGTTGAAGCGAAGCATCCCATAGGTTCCCATCTTCAGGAGAACGCCGGCCAGCAGAACCGAGCCGGCCGTGGGTGCTTCCACGTGCGCATCCGGCAACCATGTATGAAAGGGGAAAAGAGGAACTTTGACTGCAAAGGCAATGAAGAATCCCAGGAATAACCACTGCGCCGCAGCCGGGAAATTCGTGACGGCACCGCGGGCAATCTGATCGCGAATCACGACGAAATCAAAACTTCCAGTGTGCGCGTACAGCCACAAGATCGCCGCCAGCATGAATACGGAAGCGATCATGGTGTACATGAAGAATTTCACCGCCGCGTATACCTTGCGCTCATGCCCAAAAACGCCAATCAGCAGCGCCATCGGGATCAGGGTTGCTTCCCAGAAGAAATAGAAGAGGAAGAGATCGAGCGAGGTGAAGACCCCGATCAGCCCGGTCTCAAGAATGAGCAGAAGGATGAAGAATTCCTTTACCCGGTCATGCACCGACTTCCATGAGATCAGCACACAAAGCGGCGTAAGAAATGTGGTCAACACCACCAGCCATAGCGAGATTCCATCAATCGCCATGTGGTAATGGATATTCGGGCTGGAGATCCACGGCTTGTCAATCTCAAATCGGAAGCCGGCCAGGTTCCGATGGTGGAAATGAACAGGGAGATGCAACGACAGACCGAATGCGAGCAACGATACAACGAAAGAGAAAATGCGGATGTCGCGATCACGACGGGGAAAGAAGGCGAGCAACAGAGCCCCGGCGAGCGGTACAAACGTAACCAGCGTCAGAATGTTCTGTTCGAGGAAACTCATTGCCGCACCCCGCGCCAGATCATGTACGCAATCACGACTGCTGCTCCCGACGCAATCCACCCGGCATAAGAGCGCAAGTTTCCTGATTGCATGTGCCGGACCTCATCCGAAACCTGCCGTGCACCATCCGCAGCATTGTTCACTGTATCGTCGATGACCTTGCGATCGATGCCCTGCCACAGGATGCTGTTGGACGCGTCTACCAGAGGCTTGACGAAGACCTTCGCATAGATCTCGTCGACGTAGTACTTATTTACGACCGCGTCGTAGAAAGCACCGAGTGATGTAGCGATCTTCTGCGGCAGGTACGGCTTGCTGACATAAAGCATGTAGGCCAGGATTAATCCGGCAAATGCGAACAGCACAGAGACTCCCATCAGCAGCCATTCTGTATTCCCTGATCCTTCGGTGACCGCCGTCGTGAGTTCGGAACCGAACACTGGTTCAAGGAAGTGCTCAAAACCGTGATGAATGCCGACAAACCCGCCGACCAGCGACAGGAAGGCGAGAATCATCAGCGGCACGAGCATCACCATCGGGCTCTCATGAGGCTCACCATGCCCGTGATCCCCGTGTTCATGGGCTGTGTGCGCGCGTCCATGATCATCGACCTTGATCCCTTTGTAGTCACCCCAGAACGTCATGAAGAGGAGCCGGAACATGTAGAACGACGTGATGAACGCAGTGATGGCGCCAATTACCCAGTACACAGGGTTCGCCTGGTACGCCTTCCACAAAATCTCGTCCTTGCTCCAAAAGCCTGCGAGAGGCGGGATTCCCGCGATCGCCGCAGTAGCGATCAGCATCGTCATAAACGTCATCGGAATGTATGTTTTCAGGCCACCCATCTTCCGCATATCCTGCTCGCCGCCCACAGCGTGAATGACGGACCCAGCGCCCAGGAAGAGCAAGCCCTTGAAAAAGGCATGCGTCATCAGATGGAAAATGCCTGCCGAAAATGCTCCCGCTCCGCACGCGATAAACATATATCCAAGCTGCGAGACGGTAGAGTAGGCAAGCACCTTCTTAATGTCTGTCTGGGCGATGCCGATGGTTGCAGCGAAGAACGCGGTCAATGTCCCGAGGACGGCGACAACTGTCAGCGCAATCGGAGCACGTTCGAAGATCACGTGGGACCGCGCCACCATGTACACGCCGGCGGTGACCATCGTCGCCGCATGAATCAACGCGGAGACTGGAGTCGGACCTTCCATTGCGTCGGGAAGCCAGACGTAGAGAGGAATCTGCGCGGACTTGCCGCAGGCGCCAATCATCAGCAGAATTCCAATCGCAGTGAGCGGCCCCGCGCCGCCGGATTCCACGGCGAGCGGCTGAACCTTCGCAAACACATCAGCGAAATTCAGTGATCCGAAGTGTTGGATGATCAGAAACAGCCCGATCAGGAATCCAAAGTCGCCAATGCGATTTACGATGAAGGCCTTCTTGCCCGCTGATGCTGCCGAATCCTTGGTGAACCAGAATCCGATCAGCAGATACGACGCTAATCCCACACCCTCCCACCCGACAAACATCATCAGGTAGTTGTTGGCGAGCACCAGCGTGAGCATGAAGAACATGAACAGGTTCAGATAGGTGAAGAACCTGCAGTAGCTGGGGTCGTCCGACATATAGCCGACAGAGTAGATGTGGATGAGGAACCCGACGCCGGTAACCACCAGCAACATCACCAGCGAAAGCTGATCGACATAGAAAGAGAAGTCGGCGCTGAATGTGCCCGAGCGAATCCAGTGCGCGAGATTGAAGACATAAGGTGCGGCGTCAGATGAGAATTCGAAGGCGATCTTCAATGCTAGAAAGAAGGATAGAGCAGGGAACACCAGTGCAACGGTCGTGACCGCTCTCTTCGACGACCGGTAACCCATAAACCCGTTAACCGCCGCCCCCGCCAAGGGTAGCACCGGAATCAGCCAGAGATAAGGGTTCTGCGTCATAGTTTAAGCAGGTTCACCTGGTCAACGTTCAGAGTCTCGCGCGTGCGGTACACGGCAATAATGATCGCCAATCCCACGGCCGCTTCTGCCGCGGCTACGACCATGACAAAGAAAACAAAGATTTGTCCGGCGAGTACCTTCCAGTGGGCCGCGAAAGCTACAAATGACAGGTTCACGCCGTTCAGCATCAACTCGATCGACATGAAAATAGTGATGATGTTGCGCTTGATCAGAAATCCCGTGACGCCGCATGCGAACAGGATCCCACTGAGTACGAGATAATATGAAAGCGGAACCATCAGTCGTTCACCTTTTGTGGCGTTCCAGCCGGGGACGACGGTGGCTTGCTGGCCAACACAACTGCGCCCATGATGGCCACCAGGATCAGGATCGATGTGATTTCGAATGGCAGCAGGAACTCATGAAACAGCATTTGCCCAATTGTTTTCGGAGGTCCAGGCAAAGCCCCAATCGCGACTGCCCCCGTTCCCGAATGTCGTAGCACAACCCAAGCCACCAGCAGGCTTCCCAGCAACATGCCGGGGACTCCAACAAGAATTGCCACTCGGCTGCCCTGCGTGCGCTCCTCTTCGCCTGCGTTCAAAAGCATAATGACAAATACGAACAGCACCATGATCGCGCCGGCGTAGACGATCACCTGAAGCGCTGCCACAAATTCGGCTCCAAGCAGCAAGTACTCTCCCGCCAACGACGCCATTACCGCAATCAGCGACAGGGCGCTGTTGATCGGATGCCGCTGCGCCAGCAGGTTCACCGCTCCCGCCACAGCCACGGCTCCGAACGCTAGAAACAGAATTAAGTGAACGCTAAGCATGAATTTTAGTTATAGGTCCTAAGGGCTTGGTGATTACTGCGTGATAACAATCACGGCCCGCTGACGACCAATCACTGCTTCTTCACCAAACCACAGCAATCGCCGACGCTATCAGATTCACCAGTGCGAGCGGCAGCAGGAATTTCCACCCGAATGCCATCAGTTGGTCATAACGGAAGCGCGGCAACGTCCCACGCACCCAGATATAGAGGAAGAGAAACACGAAAACTTTGGCGCCGAACCAGAACACCGGCAACAGAGCCTGTAGTATCGGAGGACCAAAAATAGGCCCGTTCCATCCGCCGAAGAACAGCAACGTTGCCAGACAGCCCACCGTAATCATGTTCGCGTATTCCGCCATAAAGAACATGGCGAACTTCATCGCGCTATATTCGGTGTGGTAGCCAGCGACGAGCTCGGTTTCGGCTTCCGGCAAGTCAAATGGAATCCTGTTCGTTTCCGCGTAAGCCGCCATCAGGTAGCAGAAGAAGCCCACTGGCTGAAGGAAAATATTCCAGCGCGGAAAGATTCCCCAGAAGTGCCCCTGCTGGGCGTGAACGATGTCATTGAGGCTGAAGCTACCCGCCAATATCAATACTCCCACGAGCGACAGGCCCAGCGATATTTCATAGCTCACCATTTGTGCGCTGGCGCGCAGCCCACCGAGCAGGGAGTACTTGTTGTTCGAAGACCACCCCGCGAGCGCCACGCCGTAAACACCAATAGAGGTCACTCCCAGAATCAGAAGCAGGCTGGTGTTGACGTTGGTCGTAATCTGTAGCGGAAAGGTGTAGCCAAACAGGGTGATCGAGTTGCCGAATGGAATAACGGCAATGGAGGTCAGCGCAAAGATCACCGCGATCAGTGGCGCAGCGAGGAACAACGGCTTATAGACGTGCGGGGGGGTGAGATCTTCCTTGAAAAGGAACTTGAGTCCGTCGGCGGCCGGTTGCAGCAGTCCAAACGGACCCACGCGCGTCGGTCCCCAGCGGTTCTGCATATGACCCACGACCTTGCGCTCTAGCCAGACGGTGTAAGCAACGGCTGTGAGCAAAACCAACAGAACAATTGCTGACTTAATCACCGACGCCAAAATGTAAATCCAGATTGGCAATGCCCCTCGCTTCCTCTCGATTCGGTGCTGAGCCGCGAGCCAAATTCGAAAAGCACCAGCTCAATGCTATTTAGTCCGCCGCGACCTCGGCAGGCTTCACCTCATGACTCTCAATGACGGATTGCAGGGCCCGTGAGTAGCGTCCCAGCGTGCCTGAAGTGAACAACGTATCGTGAGCAGGCATGATGGACTCTGGTTGATGCGCCACGCCCGGACCACTCTTTTCAACCGACGTATGCTCGCTATTGCCCGCCAACAGATTCATCCGCTCCACGTCATATCCCGGGACAAGCCGTTGGATCTCGTCCAGAATTGCCATCGGGTCCAGCGGGCTCAACTTTGGCTCGAGGCCTTGGGTTTCAAGCCAAACCGCATGCCGATCTGCTTCTCCCGACTGCGCTCCACGCGACTGTCCCATATCCGCGCGCACGCCACCGCCGAATGGGACCAGTTTGTGAATATCTGCCCCCATAGCATCCGCAATGCGGACGATCATCTCGAAATCCGGTTTCGCCTCGGAAACATCCCCCGCCTTCTTGACCAACTGCACGTCTCCGCAAGTGTTGGTCATCGTCCCCTGCTTTTCGTAGGCGTTCGCAGCAGGCAACACCACATCGGCCATCACAGCCGTCTCCGTCAGGAACATGTCCTGCACCACCACGAAGCTCTTAGAAAACAGGAATGGATCGATGCTCGATCGTCCGACGGGATTCGACCCGACGACATAGAGGGCCTTCAGTTTGCCCGCCTTCGCCGCCTCGATCATGCCGGGGAAATCAAGGCCAGGACCTTGCGGCACCTCGCCCCACTCACGATGAAAATCACTGCTTCCGGCGAGAGGGTGATAGCCGGGGAGAAGATCGGGATACAGCCCCATATCCGCCGTCCCCCGCGAATTCGCGTAATCGCCCAAACAAATGAACTTGCTCCCAGGAATCGCAGAGCCAAAAGAGATCAGGCTGGCTATGTCTCTGCCGCGAATCTCCGAACCGAAAATGATAACGAGATTCTGCTCGGTCCGCAGCTTGTCCCGCAGCCCAACCCACGCGTCCTTACTATTGCCAAGCGCATCGGCAGCGGAATCATTTCCCACCAGGAACGAGGCGACTTTGCCTTCAGCGCCTGCTGGAATCTGCGTGAAGCTCGTTGCCTGCCGTCGCAGCTTGATCGGTTCGGAATTGATCACATATAACTTCGCCCGATGCAGCCGCACATTGTTGCGAATCTGCCAAGCAAGCAACGGATGCTGCTCGGTTGGATCATTCCCAATCAGCAAGATCGCCGGTGCGGTGAAAACATCCGCCATGCTGGCGGTGGCGTTCTCTTTCCCGCGCAGGGCCGCCGCAAACGCGGGAAAGTCCGTTGTCCGGTGGTGGTCAACGTTGTTCGTCTTCAGCACCGTCCGCGCAAACTTCGAGAGCAGGTAATTCTCTTCGTTCGTCGTCCGGTTCGACCCGATGACACCGATCGACGTCCCGCCTTCTTTGTCGCGAATTTCGGCGAATCTCTTCCCGACGAGTTCGAAAGCTTCCTCCCACGTCGCCGGAGTCAGCTTCCCGTTCTTCCGAATCAACGGTCGTTTCAGTCGCTCCTCATGGCTGGCGAAGTCGAACGCGTACCGCCCCTTAATACACAGAAAGTCGCCATTGGTCCCGCTCTTGTCGCGGTTGTCACCGCGCACGACTTCCATCCCGGTGTCGGACCGCCGCACACCCAGAGTCGTCTTGCAACCGTCGCCACAATGCGTGCAAACCGTGCCCACGTGCTTCATCTCCCAGGGCCGCGTCTTATAGCGATACGCCCCAGAAGTCAGGGCGCCAACAGGGCAAATGTCGATGCACATCCCGCATTCTTCGCATTCCAGATGATCGCCCTGATTGGGCGCAATCAGCGAGGTCACCCCGCGGTTTTGTACGCCGAGCGCCCATACATCCATGCCTTCGCCGCACACACGCACGCAGCGGTAGCACAGAATGCATCGTGGCCGATCGAAGAACACCACCGGAGACCACTGCTGCTCCTCCTTGTGATTCTTCGCCTCCATGAACTTCGACTCGGCAGCTCCATAGGCGAACGTCATGTCCTGCAGTTCGCATTCGCCGCCCGCATCGCACACCGGACAATCCAGAGGATGATTCCCAAGCAGTAACTCAAGCATCGACTTGCGCGCCTGCTTGATCTCAGGACTGTCTGTCGTGACCGCCATGCCCTCGCTGATCACGGTCGTGCACGCCGTCTGCAGCTTGGGCATCTTCTCGATCTTCACCAGGCACATCCGGCAGGCACCTTGCAGAGACAAATTCGGGTAATAACAAAAGGAGGGCACCTCGATGCCCACGCTTTTGCAAGCTTCAATCAGCAACGTCCCTGCGGGAGCCGTCACCTTCTTGCCGTCAACTGTGAGATTTACATCAGCCATCGTCTAAACTCAGTGAGCGAATGCAGGCACCTGTTCCGACGCTCCTTCTTTCTCGTAAGGGCAGGGCTTGCCATCCAGGTGGTCTTCAAATTCTTTTCTGAACTTTTTCACGAATCCGATGGTCGGCATCGCCGCTGCATCGCCCAGCGGACAGAATGTCCTGCCGAGCATGTTCTCTGCCAGGTATTGCATGTTGTCGATATCTTTCATCATCCCGCCGCCAGCATGGAAGCGAGTCAAAGTTTTCTTCAACCAATCTGTTCCTTCGCGGCAAGGGATGCACCAGCCACAGCTCTCATGCTGATAGAACTTCATAGTCCGCAGCGCGAATTTCACGATGCACTGCGCGTCATCGACGATCACCACGCCGCCAGAACCCAACATGGATCCGATCTTCGCAACTGAATCAAAATCCATCGCAACATCGATCTCGTCAGCAGTCAGGCATGGGCAGGAAGATCCACCCGGGACTACTGCTTTCAAGCTTCGTCCATTCGGAATCCCGCCACCCACCTCGTGGATCATCTTGCGCAGGTTGTAGCCCATCGGCAGTTCATACACTCCGGGCTTGGCAATGTTCCCGCTCAAGCAGAAGAGCCGTGTCCCGCCGTTCTTCGGCGTGCCCAGCTTGGCATACCAATCCGCGCCGCCAAGAATGATATGCGGTACATTAGCCAGGGTCTCCGCATTATTAATGATGGTCGGACCGCCCCAGAGCCCAACCACAGCAGGGAAGGGAGGCCGAATTCGAGGCACTCCGCGTTTTCCCTCGAGCGATTCCATCAATGCCGATTCTTCGCCAACTTCGTATGCCCCAGCGCCCCCGTGCCAGTAAACATCGAAGTCACGTCCGCTGCCGAAGATGTTCTTCCCCAGGAATCCCTTGGCGTAGGCGTCTTGAATCGCCTTCTGCATGATGATCGACAGGTATCGATACTCGCCGCGCAGGTAGATATATCCGGCCTTCGCTCCAATCGACAAGCCGGCGATCATCACCCCTTCAATCACCGAGTGCGGGTCATGCTCAAAGATCAGCCGGTCCTTGCAGGTCCCAGGTTCGCTCTCATCGCCGTTGCACAGCACGTACTTCGGCTTGGCCGACTGCTTGGGCACGAACGACCACTTCATCCCGGTCGAGAATCCGGCGCCACCACGCCCACGCAACCCGGAATTCTTTACCTCATTGATGATCGCGTCCGGTTCCATGGTGAGAGCCTTCCGCACGGCCTTGTAGCCGTCGAGTTCGAGGTAGCGGTTGATATCAGTCGCACCCATCCCAAATCGCCGGGATACGACCTTCACCTCGTCGGGATGTGAGACCAGATCAGCCATGTGAATTGAAGAAGTAATAAGAAGTCAGATCGCAGAATTGTAGCCAGTGGATTTACTTCTGCATTCTCACTTCTGACTTCTGCCTTCCTTACTGAGTTCCCTTACTGAGTTCCCTTACTGAGTTCCCTTCTTCCGATACGCCTCAAGAATCTGATCCATCTTCTCCGTCGTCAGAATCTCGTGAAAGTCGTAATTCACCTGCGCCGCCGGAGCCCAGCTGCACGCCCCGATGCACTCCACCTCTTCCAGAGTGAACATGCCGTCGGCAGTAGTCTGCTTGTGCCCGATGCCCAGTTTCTTTGCGCAGTGATGCAGAATCTCTTCTCCTCCGCGCACCATGCAGCTGATGTTCGTGCACACCTGCACGTTGAATTTCCCGCGGGGCTTGGTGGTCAGCATCGAGTAGTAGCTGATCACGTTTCGTACTTCGAGTTCGGTCAGATCAAGCCGCCCAGCGATCTCGGTGATCACCTGGTCACTCAAATAACCGACTTCGTCCTGCGCATAAAGTAAGGTCGGCACCAGCGCCGATCGCTTGGTCGGATAATGCGGTACCATCTCCGCAAAGCGCTGCTCGAATTCTTCGGAGAACTTCAACGGTCAATTTCTCCCAACACGATATCAATGCTTCCGATTGCCGCAACCACGTCCGCCAGCAGCCTGCCTTCGCACATCGTGGCCAGCGTTTGCAGATTGGCAAAACATGCGGACCGCATATGCACCCTATACGGTTTGGCGGTTCCATCGCTTACGATGTAATAGCCCATCTCGCCGCGCGGAGACTCCACCGCCTGGTACACCTCACCCGCGGGCACGGCAAAGCCTTCCGTAATAATCTTGAAGTGATAGATGAGCGACTCCATTTGCGTCTTCATCTTCTCGCGATCGGGAAGTACCACGTGCGGAGCATCTGCTTTGATCGGCCCCTCGGGCATCCCGTCCAAAGCCTGGCGTACGATTCCGACTGACTCCCGCAGTTCCTGGACGCGGCACATATACCGGGCGAAGACATCGCCCTCCTGCGATACGGGTACCTTGAACTGGAACTTTTCGTAGCTCGAGTACGGCATGTCGCGCCGCAGGTCGATATCGACGCCACTGCCGCGGAGGGTTGGGCCGGTCGCACCCAGCCCAATGGCGTCTTCGGCTGTCATAATGCCGACGCCCTTGGTGCGCATCAGCCAGATCGGATTCCCCGTCAGCAGGTTCTCGTATTCGTCGACCCGCTCAGGAAAGTACCCAGCGAAATCGCGTACGCGGTCGAAGAACCCCAGAGGAGGCTCGAGCGCCAACCCGCCCACGCGGAAATACGACGTCATCATCCGCTGACCGCTGACCATCTCGAATATTTTCAGAATCTCTTCGCGCTCGCGGAAGCAATACAAAAAGACCGTCAGCGCACCGATGTCCATAGCGTGCGTGCCCAGCCACACCAGGTGCGAATTGATGCGCGTCAACTCATTCAGTAGCACCCGCATCCACTGCGCTTTCGGGGGTATGTCCAATCCCAGGAGTTTCTCCACCGCCAGCACGTAGCAAAGATTGTTCGTCAACGGGCAGAGATAGTCGATGCGATCCGTGAGCGGCACCACCTGCTGGTAGAACTTTGCTTCACAGGTCTTCTCAATGCCGGTGTGGAGGTAGCCGATATCGGGCATCAGTCGAACCACAGTCTCGCCGTCGATCTCGAGGATGACGCGTAGCACCCCGTGTGTGGACGGGTGCTGGGGGCCCATATTCAGGATCATTGTGCGATCCTGGGCGGGCTCCAGAACTGGAGTCGGTGTCAGATGTGCCATTTAGCGATACCCCTCCACCGGGTAGTCTTTGCGGAGAGGATGGCCTTCCCAATCTTCGGGCATCAAGATGCGCCTTAAATAAGGATGCCCTGCAAAACGAACACCAAAAAGATCGTACACCTCGCGCTCAAAGAAGTTTGCACCTGGCCAGAGAGAGGTAATGGAATCAATAGATAGACTAGAACTGTTCAAGCGAACCTTGAGTCGAACGCGTTCTTTTTTCGGAATCGACAGCAGGTGATATACGACCTCAAAGCGTGGCTCCGACGGATACCAATCCACACAGGTGATGTCCGAGAGAAAATTGAACGGACACTCGGAATCGTTTCTCAGTAGCGCACAAGCCTCGCGGATATCCGAACGATCCACGAAAATCGTCATCTCGTCGCGATCGAACTTCACGCTCTGGATCGCCGAATCCTTCCAGCCGAGAAGCCGAGCCACCGCCGGATGATTTTTCAGTTGTTCAATGTCCGTGATCGCGGGCGCCAGGGGCATCAGCCTCTCCTCCTGCCCTCGCCGGTCTCACCCCAGTCGAGAACACCCTTCTTCCATACATAGAAGAAGCCCACCAGGAAGATTCCAATGTAGACGAGCATCTCCAACAGCCCGAACAGGCCCTGTCCCATGGCTTTCAGCTCCCGAAGGATCACGGCCCATGGATAGATGAAAACCGCCTCAACATCGAACAAAATGAAGAGCATGGCGACCAGGTAGAACTTGACCGAGAAGCGCTCCCGAGAGTCGCCCACTGGGGTCATGCCGCATTCATAAGGGGAGAGTTTAGCTCGGGTGGGTTTACGCTGCCCGATGAGCCAGGAAAGCAGGACAATTGCAAGCGCTATCCCGCCAGCCATAAGCATATGGATGAGAAACGGGAGGTAGCGAGCGAAGTAATTGTCGGGCATAGGAGGAGGTATATATAATTCGCGCCAGTGATCGCTTAAACGTTCTAGATTATGGGCTTACACGCGCGAGTGTCAAGCGAACGGCCCCGCAAATTTCGTAATTGTGTAATCTGGTAATTGAGTAATTGAAACCCAGCCCCGCTCACAACGTTGAATGGGGCGGAGACGGGTTTCAAACACTGAATTACACAATTACCCAAATCTCATGATCTTTGGCTTCAACACCGACGTTAAGCACGGCGACACGATCTACCACGTGCAGAGCGAAGCCCGCGAAGGCGAGCTACTGCTTCAGACGCAGGTATTCGTGCGTGGCCGCTGCATCGGCAAAAAGGCTACTTCCTACGCGAGCAAAGCGTCCGAAGCCCAGTTTGGCGACGCTCAAAAAGAACAACAACTCCGCGAGCAACACCGTCTTGTGCTGGACGCTATCCGCGAGGGGAAATTGGACAATGTCTTGGATCGCCCCGAACCTGAGGTGCTTGCGGCGGTCAAAGAATTAGAAGTCCAGTGGCTCAATGCCGACTCCGTCTTCGCAGATCGCAATGTGACCATGCAGCTCCGCGTGACCGAAGGAGGAGCCGCTGCCGCGGGGGCCCGCCTGACCTTCCGCTTCGCAAGGCCCGGCGCAGCGCCCTTCTACACGCAGGCGGTTGCCGACGCCGGCGGCGCCGCAGAAATAAAGATAGAAGCAGAAGAAGCTTCTCTCCCGGACGCGTCTCTGTTAGTGCAGGCGAACTTCGAAGGCCGCACAGCAACAAGAAAGTTCGTACTCCGCAAATCCGAATAGCCCGTGTGGGGGCGGACGCCGTAGTTCCGCCTCCAGCGCGAAGCGCCGGTGTACGCCCAGGCCGAAGATCCGGCACACTCGTGCGTAGCCGGCCTCGGGGCGAGCGCCGCCCTACAGCGCTGCGGTTAAGATAAAGGAGAGACTGGCAGCTTCGGTCGCGGGTTGTTCACGAAACTGCAAATACACATGAAATTACAAATCAATGGCGAACAGAAAACGTTCGATTCTGGGGGCCAATTCACGCTCGCGGTTCTCGTCGAATCCCTGGGCATGAAGCCCGACCGCGTTGCCATCGAGCTTAACCGTGATATCGTCCCGCGCGATCGCTGGGCCGAGACATCACTAAATGACGGCGACACATTGGAACTTGTGCACTTCGTCGGGGGCGGATCGTTTCAATGTGATGCGATTGCGGTACCGCTAACGGCGTTGATGCGACGGGGAGGAGCCTTTGAGGGTCTCCCGAGCCCAAAATAAACGCAAGCACTTCAGCCGCCTTAGCGCTTGGGTTCGATTGCCTCCCCGGGAACTTCCTTAGTCACTAACCCCTTCATTTCTTTGCTTGATCCACAGGCGCTCCCGCCTAAAATGTTCCAAACATTCCGCATTGGAATTGTTTGAAACATTTTGGAACGAAAATGCAATATCGCTTCACATCGAATAAGATCGTGGCCCTGACCGGTATTACCCCACGCCAGCTTCAATGGTGGGATGAACGCGGAGTGGTAAAGCCCGAGCGCGAAGGTCATCGCCGAGTCTATTCGATGAACCAGCTCTCTGAGGTCGCGGTGATCTGCCAGCTCCGGCGCAAGGGATTTTCCCTGCAATCGGTGCGCAAGGTTATGCGTTTCCTGAAACACGAATTCGGCAGGGGCTTGGCGGAAATCACTGACCGCAGTTCCGACATCCACCTGCTCACCGACGGTGATCGTCTTTATCTGGAAACGTCAGCCAAGCAGATTGTCGACATCCTGAAGAACTCCAGCCAGCCGATTTTGGGCGTGTGCCTGAGCGACGTCGTGCGCGAGGTGCGCGTCGGTATCACATCGGCAAAGGCAAGTACCTCAGTAACTTCGCGGGATTACCTGAAGCGTGCTAGAAAGGTTTCGTAAGGGATTTTGGTTCGAGCTATACATGGAGGACACATGGTCGGTGAACTGGACATCCTCAACGAGTGGATTCCGGAACAGATGCAGCCTGGCACCGTGTTTGTGCTCGAAAACGCCGGCGAGATCGGCGAAAAAGAAGATCCCTACTGGGCCGTGCTCTCCTGCCCGTCGTGCGGCATGCTAGGTTTGATCACGCGCAAACAGATGAATGGGCTGTTGCCCGTGATCTGTGGCTCCGAAACTTGCTCGGCGCAGTTCTTCATCCGCGACAGTGTAGTCCTTGTGCGCAAACCTTTCTAAGCTCCTTTGAACTCCTGAAGCATTGTCCATGGCGAGGCGGAGCATCGGGCCGTCGGTGGCGATGCGGATTTGTCCCGCGACATTCCTGTCAGGGCCGCGCCTTAGTCGCTAGCTCGACCGGAACTTGCTCAACGATCTCGATCCCGAAGCCTTCGAGGGCTGCGACTTTTTTCGGTCGATTGGTCAACAGGCGGATGCGGCGCAGGTTCAGGTCAGAGAGAATCTGCGCACCAATGCCGATCTCGCGCTGAATCTGCTTCGAGTTGTCGTAGAGCGAAGGAAGCGTGCGGCCGCCGTGGAAGCTAAGGGCTGTGCGGTCACCAACCTTTTCGATAGAGAATCCTTGCGACGTCTGGTGCAGGTAGATCAGTGCTCCCAAGTTCTCCTGCGCGATTCGTCGCAGCGAACCTTCCAGGGTGGCATGACACTCGCAGCCGGTCGCACCGAAGACGTCGCCCATCAGGCAGTGAGCGTGCATGCGCACAAGTACGGGGAGATCGGCGTGTTCGATGTCTCCGCGAATCAGGGCAACATGGGACTCACCGCCATCCACTTCGCTTGAGTAGGCGATCAGGCGAAATTCGCCGAAGCGCGTATCGATCATCGCTTCGCCCACGCGATTGACGTAACGCTCGTGCGCCATGCGGTAGCGAATGAGCTCCGCGACCGTGAGCATCTTCATGTTGTGCTCGCGGCAGAATTCGATCAGGTCGGGCACGCGCGCCATGCTGCCGTCGTCTTTCATGATTTCGCAGATAACTCCCGCGGGAATCATGCCGGCGAGGCGAGAGAGATCCACTGAGGCCTCGGTTTGTCCGGCGCGAACGAGCACGCCACCTTTGCGGGCGCGCAACGGAAACATGTGCCCAGGACGCGCCAGATCGGTCGGCTTGGTCGTCGGATCGATGGCTACCTGAATGGTGCGGGCACGATCGTGCGCCGAAATACCGGTTGTAACGCCCTGGCGGGCGTCGATCGCTTCGCAGAATGCAGTACCGTACTGCGAGGTGTTCTCAGCGGTCATCGGGCCGATATTGAGATGCTCGAGGCGCTCCTCTGTCATCGCGAGGCAGACCAGTCCTCGCCCGTATTTCGCCATGAAGTTAATCGCTTCAGGAGTGACCTTCTCCGCGGCGAGAGTGAGGTCGCCTTCGTTCTCCCGGTCTTCATCGTCAACGACGACAATCATGCGCCCGGCGCGAATCTCCTCGATTGCATCAGGCACGTCGGTGAATGGCAGTTGCGGACTCATGGTGTGGTGATTTTAGCAAGGTTCTGCAGGGCGGTCTCAGTCCTTCGGCGTCAGGTCTCGGGCCATCGGCCGTAAGGTACGCGCACCTGTTGGCGCAGGGCAGCGCCCGCCACGCTGGTCGAAAAGGAGAGGCTACTTCTGGGCTTCGATTTTTTCGATCACAATTGCCGTCGATCCTCCCCTTGCGAACACCTTGCCGCTGGCGGTCACCTTCTGACCGGCGAAGGGGAGAAGCTTATCGTTCTGGCCGCTGGAAGGAGTGGTGTCGGCGATAGGCCAGTAGATCGTGCCCGCGTCAGAAAGAATCACGAGAGGAGAGCCGGCCTTGGCACATGCAGTTGCGCAATCACTGCTGATTGGTTTCTTCAAACCCTTCGTGAATGCGCATGCCGAATCCAGAACGTAGCCTTTCACGGTGGCTGACTTGCCGGTATCGGCGCTCCAAGACACGAGCCCGGCGAGCAACGTAACGGCGAGAAAGGTCTTCATCGTATTGCCAACAGTCATGGGATGGTCCTCCTGGAAAATATCGCAGCACGCTACCCGCTACGATGCGGCGTGGCAATAGCTGGAAAGAACTATGAGGCATACAGACGAGGCTCTGCCCTGAACGCTTCTAGCACACTGCCGATTCTGGGCGAGCTTCGAAACGTTGATTGTAACGCTGACCAAATCCTACGCTACCGCATAGGTGCCATCGAAACGTTTCTCTCGCGGCCTGTTGCCGACCTTCGGTCGGCGACAGCCGAGCGGCTGTTCCAACATGCATTGTTCGAGGTTGTTCCCTAACTTCTTTCACCACCAGGATTCGTCTTGTTCGTTAGTATCTTTTCATGTCTGTCATGCTGGACGACCTGCGGCGGATGACCGTGGCGCAGAGTCTGTTCCTCCCAACCACTCTGAAACGTGCACTGGACCGGATGCAGTTCGTGCAAGCGGACCCGATTCGTACGCCAGCGCGAGCGCAGGACCTGATCTTGCGCCATCGCGTCAGGGATTATCGGGCGGGAGAGCTGGAGAGGCGTTATACGAAGCTGGGGATCGAGGAGGATTTCTTCATCAACTACGGCTTCGTAACGCGGCAACTGCAGGTGCTGATGCATCCACGCTACGACGCAGGCGTACCGGCCGCAGGATGCTTACCTTGGCCTGCAGCACAGCGAAGGCGGGCACAGCTATTGCTCGATTTCGTGCGCGAACGCGGCAGTGTGCATCCGCGAGAAGTGGACGAGTACTTTGCACATGGCACAGTCAAGAACTACTGGGGAGGCTCGTCGAATGCGACCACGCATCTGCTCGATGCGATGCACTATCAGGGATTGCTGAGGATCGTGCGGCGGGAGGCAGGCATTCGCGTCTACGCCGCGCGTGAGCATCCGCCGGTGACTCTCGATAATGAGGGGCGTAAGGCACGGCTCGATACGCTGGTGGACGTAGCCGTTCGGATCTATGCTCCGCTGCCGCTCGCGAGCTTGAGGTTCGTGCTGCGGCGTTTACGCTTTGCGGCACCGCAGTGGGAGGACGGGATTACCGCCGCCATCCACCGGGCCCAGCACCGGCTGGCGCGGGCTGAAGTCGTTGGCGCCGAGTGGTTTTGGCCAGTTGATTGGAAACTGCCACGAGGTGAACCGGAGGACACGGTTCGGTTGCTTGCGCCGTTTGATCCAGTTGTCTGGGATCGCTGGCGATTCGAGAAGTTGTGGGGATGGACTTATCGGTTTGAGGCTTATACACCTGCGGCGAAGCGAGTTCGCGGATATTATGCCATGCCAATGCTTTGGCGGGATCGGGTGATCGGATGGGGAAATCTATCGGTGAAGAACGGTTCGCTCATCGCAGAGTTTGGGTACGTGACCGAACCACGGGATCTCATGTTCAAGCGCGAGTTGGAGTCGGAGTTGAGTCGGATTCGAGAATTCCTGGGGCTGGTGTAGGCACCTGCCCAGAGGCAATCCGCTTCAGTTTGCGATTTGATGTTCGGCCGCTTGGAACAAGGCGCGCATGGCGCGGATCACAGCGCGGATCATCAAGAAGATTACCGCTACCAGAATTAAGGCGAGTGTTCCGGCTACGTACGGATGCTTGGTTGCCAGCCAAGTCAAACTGATCGCCAAGACATCTTCTCCAAGACTCAAGCTGATGTTTGAAATCGGCTCCGGCGAGGGGGTGACCGCGGCGCGCGCGGCGGTTTTGCCGCCGTGGGCAATGAGGGCCACAAAGGCTCCGATAAGAGCCGCCAGCAGTTGATGCTCTGGTGACAGTTGAGCTGTGGCTCGGTAGGCCAGGAGTCCGGCAACGGGTACCCGGATAAATGTGTGAAGGGCATTCCAGACGAGATCGAAAGCGGGGATCTTGTCGGCGAAGAACTCGATGGCGAAAAGGGCTGAGCTGGCTGCGATCACAGGCCAGCTTTGCAAAATCTGGAGTCCGGCCGGCAGGGGGAGATGCGAGAAGCGGGCCAGGAGCCCGAGGAACGCGACTGTGGCGTAGAGGTTCACACCCGCAGCGAATCCAACGGCCACAAGGAGGGCTAGAAGCTCAGCAGGCGGAATTTTCAGGACGTCGAGCATTCGCTAATCCGGTATTGTCAGCCGCTTCACGACTGCGCAACTGCGGCGGCTGTGGCGACTTGGATCGGACTAAAAGAGAAAGGGCCGCTCAAGCGAGCGGCCTCTCAAATTGCAACACGCCAGCTTACAGCGTGGACTCGATCTCGAAACCCCATGCTTCCAGAAGAGGTTCGGGGATGTACTTCGAGTTCTTATTACGGCGTGCCCACTCCCGCAAACGAGTCGAACGCAAATACTGATCCGGGGAGAGCTTGTACTCGCGCACAACCTGCTCGAATTCAGTAATAGTGGGGGTAATGGGGCCGATAGGTTCCGGCTTGCCCCAGTTCGGATTTCCGCGTCGCTTAGCCATGAACTATTGCCTTTCCACTTCGGGGGAATATGAACTACAAAACCTTCCTAACCATAAGATTCTCCAGTGCGGCTTGAGGATTCTCGGAAACCTAAAGGGCGGACAAAGCTATCCTCAGCGCCCACAGGAAGCCGCTAAACTCATCAGGAGACAATTATGTTAACGAGAATTTGATCGGAAAGTCAACGATTTTGTGAGATCGAGCCACTTCAATGGTGTTGGTGTAAGTATTTTACAGGAAATGACTTACAAGGAAATATCGTTCGATTGACCATTGGGCAAACGTTTTCCATGTGGGTGGTAGGCCCTTGGCTCCTTTGGACGGGGAACGTGGTTACGCCGGTAATCAGTTGAGGAAGAGCGGACATTGCTCCGATTTGGCCGATGGAACTACAGTTCAAGTAGGAATCGCTGCGATCTATCGTCCAATTCTGTATTGGAAGATCTCTATGGGCCTGAAATCGCTATTGCTGTGTTCGGACGAGAAGATCGTGCGAGTGCTGCGCCGCGTTCTTGGCGATCTTGAGATAGAGGTCGATTTCTGCCCGAATGCTGATACAGCCCTAAGGAAGCTGACCCGGCAGCGATTTGAGGGAATTATCGCCGACCTCGCCGATCCTGGCGCCATCGAGGTGTTGAAAAGCGCGCGCTCGGCGCCGTGTAACAAGCAAGCCGTGGCAGTTGCCATCGTGGAACCCGTCATTGCACTGAGGGGTGTGTTTGAGGTTGGCGCTCATTTTGCGCTCTACAAACCGGTATCAAGCGAGCGGGCGAAATCCAGTTTTCGCGCGGCACGCGCTCTGATGAAGAGCGAGCGGCGGCGGAATGCCCGGGTGGCGGTGCAGATTCCCGTAGTGATGAGAAGTCCCGAAGCAGGCGCCAACATGAAGGTGACCACGGTCGACCTGAGCGAAGGCGGCATGGCGGTTGTGCTGCCGAACCGCAGGCGTCCGAACGGGCGATGGCAGATTGCGTTTACATTGCCAGGAACGAGTACGCCACTGGAGATCCCTGCCGAATTTGCATGGGAGGGGACAAAAGCGCAGGCGGGACTGCGTTTCCTCGATGCGGCGCCCCAGTTGACGATGCAACTGCGCGAGTGGCTCAAACAGAATTCTCCAGATACCGAGCAGGATGATCCGCCGATTCGTTGTCAGCTTACCGACCTAAGCCTAGGTGGTTGCTATCTGGAGATCTCGTCGCCATTTCCGGCTTCGAGCCGCTTAATTCTTTCCATGCGTGCGGGCGAAGTTGAGCTTCGCGTGCAGGGAGTGGTAAGGATTATGCATCCGGACCAGGGCATGGGAGTGGAATTTACCCAGAACACGACGGAGCATCGTCTCGCGCTGGAGAAATTTGTGAAAGTGCTGACTGAGAACCGGGCGCTGCTGCCCGAATTGTTCGTGCAGCCAGAAGGACTGGACTCTGAATCCCATAGATCAACCCCGAGCGCAATCGATAGCGAAGACCCACTGCTCCAACTCTTTCGCGGAGGGCCTCTCTCTGCTGAAGCCTTTCACGAGGCCCTGCGCAACCAGCGCGGCGTTTCCGCACCTGTTGTAACCACGGAAGTCTCCACGACACACGCCTGATTCTCGCAGCAAGCCTTCGGTGAGGCAGTTTTTAGAGCCTGCTTTGTTGCGCTTGATTAGGCGCGAGCCGGGACGTCGAAATTGAGCGATGCAGCGGGCTTAAGTCCATAGATGTGATCTACTATTAACGGACATGGCGGGGTTGGACCGCGCGCGGGCGTGGCGGAATGGCAGACGCAGCGGACTTAAAATCC
>Ga0335085_10001247_pt1 | contig 56857 bp, 64 predicted proteins | sample Lox_Sample_45_FD_206712 | JGI IMG/M metagenome (GOLD analysis project Ga0335085, IMG submission 206712) | Soil microbial communities from Loxahatchee National Wildlife Refuge, Florida, United States - Lox_Sample_4.5 | ecosystem: Environmental > Terrestrial > Soil > Wetlands | place: USA...
AGCCCGTGCCGTCGATGACCAACACGACGTCGAGTCCCTTGCGGCGCAGCTCGCCGATAAATCCGCCGAAGCCTGAACCGATACCGTGACCGTAGCCCGAGCCCATGCCGCCGCCGCGACCGATTCCAATCCCACCGCCGCCGGCCGCGCGCACGTAATCGTTGGCAAGGCCGACCGCCTGCGAGGTATCGATCGCTTGCGGCTGGTCCATCTGCTGCGGCGCCGTGTCGGGCATCGGCACTTCCGGCATGTCGAGATCCTGCATCTCGCTGCTGCCGCCGCCACCGCCGCCCGCCTCCAGATTCACCATGATTAATTCTCGCGCGCGCTGCTCGTGCACCGTGATGATCAGGAACAGCAGCGCGACCACGTGCAGCGTGACCGAGAGCGGGAAGGGACCGAGCATGAAGCGAAAGCCGCGCCGCAGGGCCGCGATGAACGTGTCGTCTTCGCCGTGCGATCCCTTGTCATCGTCGATCGCCGCGGCCGCCATTTCCGTCGCGATCTCTTCGGCCGACTGCCGTTGTTCAACGACCACGGGCGCGATCGCACCTGCCCGCGCGAGTGTGGCAAGCGATCGCTGGCAGAGCGCGCATTGCGCGACGTGATCGTCCCATCGCGATTGCTCGCCGGCCTCGAGCGATCGCGATGCGTACGCAGCGAGCAGGTCGGCCGCGGGGCATTCGCGTCCCGAAGCTTCCTGTGTCGCGCGCATCGTCGATACGATCAGCGCATCGAATTTATCCTTGCCATCCGTACTCATTTGGCTTGTTCCAGCGCGCGGGCGAGGTCGAAGGGCCAATCGTCGACCGCGTACTCAAAGCATCTCCCTATTTGATCGTCGCTCAGGCGATATTCTTGCTTGAGCGCGCGCCTTACTTTTTCGCGAATCTCGTTCCGCGTGCGCGCGATGCTGCGTGACACGGTCGATTCATGCTCGCCGAGCAGCGCGCCTGTGTCAGCCAGCGTAAGTTCCTGGACGTAGTAATAAGCAAGCCGCAGCCGATCGCGGGCCACGAGTGCATCGAGCGCCTTGCGAAGCTCGCACGAGACCATCGCGAGGTAGCGCGCGCGGTCGGGATCGTCGGGTTCGGATGCGGCGGCGTGATCCATCGATGCGAGCGCGCCATCGAGATTGCCATCGGTACGCGCGCGGTAGGTCGCGCGCCACGCGTCCGCTTCACGCTGCGCGATCACCACCCGGAGCCAGGCCGCGAGCGGACTGCGGCCGTGGTAGTGATCGAGGGGCGAGCGGCGCGTGCCGTCCGCGCGCGTATCGCCGAACAGATCGCCATACAGCGAGTCGGCGATTTCACGTGCGCGAGCGGTATCGCGCGTGATCTGGCGCGCGATCTTTTCAATCGATGCGCGAAACTTCCCGTCGAATTCCCGCCACGCGTCTGCGTTGCCCGCGCGGCATCCGAGCGCGAGCGCGAGGTCATCGACGTGCAGCGAATCGAGAAACGCGGCAACGGCGGAACGGTCGCGCGCCTCGCGTGAATCGCTGAACCGGCGCTCGATCGCGCGCGTCAATGTCGATGAGAATTCAGTTCGGGAAACATTCCAGCGCGATGCGCCGCTGCGCGCGTAGAGCTGCGCGGCGACATCCGCGAACTCGGCCATGAAGCCGGCTTCCCCCATCGTCTGCCAGTTGTATCTTCGGCTCTGTCCACGCGATGCTCAAGCGCCGGCACGAGCCTCTGCGGCCTGGGCCGCCGACCTTCATCCGGCGCGCAGCGCGCCACCTGCTTCCCTCGGGAGCAGAACTCTTCTGGTTGTTATTAGTTTTAAGGAGAGATTGCGGCAGCCGCCGTGGCCGACGGCTTCCTGAATAACATGCAGAAATGAGTCACATCTCCGGACACCGGCCACTCGGTGGTACTTATCCACTCGAATCCAGCCTGGGTCAGCTCCTTCATCACGATCGGCTTGGGCGACCCGTGCCCGCCGCGATCGGCGGGAACGCCCGGGGGCGCCTTCTCCTTGGGCTTTTGCCACGGCTCGAAATCGATAATCGCCAGCCGCCCGCCGGGCCTTAGCGCTCGGAACAGCGAATGATCCATAGCGGTGGGGTCCGTGATGTGGTGATAGACGCGGCGCAGGAAGATCGCATCGCAGCAGTTAGCCGGCAGGTGAGTATCGTCTTTCGCGCCCGCGATCACGATTAGGTTGTAGACGTCGGCCTTCCGGGCGGCGCTGCGAATCTTGTCGAGCAGCTTGGGGTCGATCTCGGTCGAGTACACGGTGGCTTTCGGTCCAAGACGTTCAGCCATCATCACCGAAAACGCGCCCGATCCCGCACCAACATCCGCGACCGCGCTGGTGGATGTGAGATGGAGCAGATCGACCAGACGGTCGGTCTCGGACTCCGCGCCGGATGCGAGCAGCGAGGAGATGACGATAGCGCCAGCCAGCGCCGCAACGAAAAACGCCCGATGGACTTTGCGCGGAAGTGCGGTTGCCATGGTCATCCGGGCTCATGGCCCCCTGCGATAACTATGACAAGCCTGCGAATTGCGGCAATCAAAAATCGCGCCGGGCGCCCTCATACGCCCGCCATGCACACCCCGGCTCCCGCCCCGGCGCTGAGCGGGATGAAGGTCTCGGTATGCCTGTCGCACTTGTAAGGAGGCGTACAATCCTGGTCCGAGTGGCAATAAGTGGGTCCCGAGGCGCAGAAGCTGGTGTTGGTTCCTGTGTTCGGGTTGAGTCCACCGCTTAGTACATATCCTTTTGGACAGCTGGCGATGGCGGCTTTGATGCATACTCCGGCATCGGCGGGCGCACTGACCGGCCGCCAATACCCGAGCTCTTTGTTGCAGACCAGCGGAGGTACGCATTCAGAATCTGCGTGGCAAAAGGCTTGTTGGGGTTTTTCTTCTTTCGGCGGCTGGACAGAACAACTCGAGCTTGCGAGCAGTATCGCGAAAATCAATATAGTGATCGCGAAACCGAAAAGTTTCATCGTGATGCTGCTTTGCCGCGTCGCACTCCATTTACTTCGGCGATACGACCAGGTTGTCCCACATCTGGTGCATCATTTCGCGGTCCGCGGATGATTCGAACTGGACCACCTTCCCGGTCACGATCACCGTCGCGGTGTCGCCGGACATTTCCATGTCCCCCTTGGCTTCGATCACCGCATCGGCCTGTTCCGAATACTGCGCCAATGCCATCGTTTTCAGCCTCTTCTCTATCCTGTCCTCGTCCAGCGCGTCCGGGGTGTAAGGCTCGGTATATTTGAGTTCGCCCAGCACCTTGTAGGGCTTGTCCTTGGGAAGACTCGCGGTGGTCACGACGAGATGCGCGGTGTCCATCGTCTTGACCATCTGCAGGCGGTGTTCGTCCTGCGCCTTGCGATCAGCCATCAGCGCAGCGCAAGCACAAAGCGTCACCGCCATCATGCAGGGAACGATTCTTAGCGCCTTTTGCGGCACGCCCATCTTGTCTACTGTATGCGTACAGTAGACGCGGGTCGGCACAATTGCAAATGCCCGCTACCGCTGGCGCCCGGTCGCATTCGGGCAATCGATTGCAGGGCCGCTGAGGCGCGATGGAATTATCGCTTAAGCGGGTCCGGCATTGCGACTATTTGACCGGTTGTTGCCGTCTGCGCAGCGCACGGTATCCGAATGCGCCAATAGCTGCGGGGTGTCTCTTTTTTGCTCAACGATGCCGGAGTGAATTCCTCGCCTCTCCGGGGCTTTGCGGCCGCAACGCCGTGGCACACGCCATGCTCTGTCGCGGTCGGATCGAACCGGCAACAGGGAGGAAACCACATGAAAAGACCGTTGGCGCTGGGAGCGTTGATAATAGGGTTGGGAATTGCGCTGGCTGGGGCGCGACCATCGTTGGCGGCGGAGGACGATGGGGCCGGTCGGATCAGGGTCCGCAAGCTTTCGCAGCAGGAACTGCAGCAGAGAATCATCCAGCTCGAGCAGCGCAACCAGACGCTGGAGATCCAGAATCGCGCGATCCAGGAACAACTCAATGCGCAAAAGCAGGCGATTGATGGGCTCGTGCATCAGGTGCAGGAGACCGCTCAACCCGTGGCAAGTCTTCAGCAGCAGGTTCCGCAAATCCAGCACCAGTTGAGCGACGTATCGAGGAGCGTCGCGAAAGTCGAACGTTCGGTGCCGCTGGAGGTCGGCTTTCGCACGGGATGGTCCGAGTCCCCTTATGGAATGCCGGGGGGATTTTATTACGGGGCATTTCTAAATCATCGGCTGATCTCGCACGAGGACGGAATTCCCGGCGGCTTCATCTCGGGCGAGATGCTGGTGGGATGGACCCAGGGTAATCATGCCTTGACCAGGGCAAACCTGGTAAGCCAGCTTGGCCATCCTGCGTTCAACACCTGGATGTACACGCTCTCGCTCCAGCCCACGGTCCAATATCATCTCGATCCGGCGCTGCTGGGACTGGAGCAGTTAGCGGCATTCAAGCCGTATGCATTGGCCGGGCCCTCGATGTTCATAAATCTCCTGAGCACACCCCTGGTCGTGAAGAACGGCCAGCCGGGGGCCGGCTATCGGCATTACGATGCGAATGTACAGGGCGGAGGCGTGTTCGGGTCGGGAACCGAGGTGGCGCTGTCAGCCCTGAGAGTTCCCGCCGTCCAGGGACTACTCGACAAGTCCTTTGTCGGTGCGGAATGGCGCTACAACCTGTACGGCAACGGACAGGGTTACAATCAATATACCGGTTCGATTTCGTTCGGATGGTAGCGACCCGTGCGCTGGCCGCGGGGAGTGATCGGCGGGTGATCGAATCCGGCGGGGTTCGGTTATCCGCCGTCTCTTTCGTGCGGCGGCGCCGTTCGCTACGCTAGCGTGTCTTGCCTGCGGAGCCACCCTAGCTCAGTTGGTAGAGCAGCTGATTCGTAATCAGCAGGTCGTCGGTTCGAATCCGACGGGTGGCTCCAGAAAAATCAAATAGATCAGCGAGATTTAGGTTCATCGAAGTTTCCCGTCGGGTCGCGATAAGCCGATTGTCCGAGAATTGTCCGAGTTTGTCAACGAGATTTCGCGTCCGATCGGTTTAAACTCATCAACGATGGAGTTTGATTCCGGCGCTACGGTTGCGCGGACGTAAGAGGTCGGACGCGAGGCGATTTACTTTGCTGATTGAGGTGACTCTGTAACTGCTGCGCGGCGCGCTCAAGGTCAGCTTCGCTGACGATATTGTATCGATCAAAAACGCTTCTCGTCTTATGGCCGGATAAGGTCATCGCAACCCGATCCGGAATTCCCGCCCTGGTCATATTGCGTATTGCGGTTCGGCGCAGATCGTGAACCAGAATTTTTCCCACGCCCGCTTTCTTGCACGCGGTAGCCCATGATCTTTTGAAGTCCCCGATACGCTCGCCATTCAGGTGGAACACGTAGGAACAGTTGAGGCGGCGCTGTGCCTTCGCGGTTTCCATTATCTCCAAGAGCTCGCCGGAAAGCGGAAGCAAGCGACCATCCTTGTTTTTGCTGATTTCTGGCCGCAGTCGAACAACCTTGCCGGAGAGGTCCACATCTCGCCATTCGAGCGCTTTCATCTCGCTGAGCCGCCAGCCGGACAAGTAGAGGAACGTTATCGGGTCTTTGAGATAGGCCGGCAGATGATCGCGTAACTTCAGAAATACCCCGTGATCAACGAAACCTTGGCGGGCGTTGTTTTCTTGGAGCATCGGAATATACGGCGCTGAACGAACTCTGCCGGATTGAACTCCAAGCCTGAACATTCGTTTCAGGGCTGAAAGCTCGCGGTTGATGCTCGCGTTAGCCGCTCTTTCGCTCTGACGGCTCGCGACGTACTTCTTGATTTTGTCGGTCGTGATATCGACGGCACGGTCGAGAGTAAAGGTGCGTCGCAAATGCTTCAGTGAGAGTTTTATCGAGCGGAGTGATCTGAGCTTATTGATTTCATAATCGGTGACCAGAGCGTCAGCCAGTTCTTCAAACCCAAGGCGCTCCTCGCTTGGTGCAATGAACTGGCCGCTCGCGGCCTCGCCTATCCGCTTTTTCAGCAACTTGCGCGCCTGGCTCTCGGTCTCCGAATTGGAGCTTTCGCGGTATTCCTTGCCTCGGTGGCTGTAGGCTATCCAGTAAACGGAGCCGCGCTTGAAGATTCGGCCCATGCCTCTCATTGGTCTGACTCCTATCAGTTCGATCCTAGCATCGTTAAGCAATTGTCTCTGTATGAATCAACAACCTGTCGCGATCCGCAGGCAGGTCGCTTGCGCGGCCTGCCCACGGATGCGCACAAACTAGAAGTGTAGACTCTCGGTTGAAGGTGCCGAGGCGGTTGCATTCGGCTTTCCCAAAAACCGAATCTGGCGCGCCACGATCGCGGTGCTGTAGCGCTTGCCGGTTCCGTTCTTGGCTTCATATTCGCGGGTGGTCAGCCGTCCTTCGACATAGACCTGACGGCCTTTGCGAAGAAATTCACCGCATACCTCGGCCAATCGACCAAATGCGATCACGCGGTGCCAGTCGGTTCGCTGTTGCCTTTCGCCATTGCGATCCGTGAAGCGGTCGGAGGTCGCCAGCGAGAAATTCGCCACGCTCTGACCAGAAGGCAGCGCGCGAACGACGGGGTCCGCTCCCAAGTTTCCCATTACCATTGCTTTGTTGATTGACATGACACAAACCTCCATTGGTTTTGTTTCTTGGTTCAATACGAATCGCCGCTCTCGATGGCTGCGATCCAGTCATCTTGCGACAATCCGGGAGAGCTGAGCTGCGCTCCTATCCACGCACCAAGCAGCAACGCTCCGATCACACTCACAACAACGATCCAGTTGGCGATGAATTTGCTTTCCACGGTCCGCTCCTGTTCCGCGCCGCTTCCCGTCAGGGCAGGCGCTTGGCCCTTGGTTTCCCACGCAACATTTTCGGCGCGACCCTCTCGCCCAATTCAGGAGGGTTCGCGCAAGGTCTGAGTCGCGTGAGCGGAGCGGGCGGCAGGACGTGCCAAAGCGAAGCGTCCCTACAGGGGCTGGCACGTCGTGCTAGCGGAGCGAACGCCACCAATGAGAACGGCGGCGAGGGGGCCTGCTCGTAGGATTAAAGGTTTCGTTCTCGTGTTATCGAGGCAATGTCCTCCGCGAAGGATGGTGCCCAAGCGGCATTTTGGTCGCAAATCGGTGGTTGCAATTCCTCACCAAACGCGGGCGTTAGGGCGCCAGGGGAAAGGCTCAGTATCGTGTGTCGTAGACAGTGTGAAAGAAGAATGCCAAAAACGCTCAGGACTTGAGACTAGTTGGTGATTGACGTTTCATCGGACTCTGGCCAATCAGTGATGTCAATCCCGAAGTTCTTAGCAAACGTTAGCATGTTGAGGACGTACGTGTTCAGACAGAGGGCGAATTCTCCGAACCTGTAGCTGAGCGTGAGCGACTGCATAGATTCAAACATGACTCGATGGAACGTGTCGTTCAGAAGATAGTTTTCCAAATCTGCTCCTCTTAGTTCTCCATCGGGCCGAAGATGTATGACCTTTGATCCTGTTTCCTGCCCGAAGATCCCCAATCCAAGCTTCCCGTGAGTAACAAAGGCGCGCATGTCGGCCCAAGACCTAACAGAGGAATCTCCGATGCGCAGACCGGCAAACATGGAGTTACCGCCAACGATGCAGCAGACGACCTTGCACGAATGCTCGCTATGCCAATTGAGCCGTCGAAAAAGATAAGTGCGGAATGCGCTGTCGGCCCATAAAGCCCTGGCTTGCGCAAGTTGTTGGCTCGCGCGATTGAGATGATCGTAGCTCGTACGCAACTCATGGTAATTTCCCGGGAGCAACGAGTTTTTACATTCGAACAAGAAGAGCGTTCCTTCCTTGAAGGCGACACAATCAATCTCTCCAGACATGCCTCGAAAGCTGTAGGTGATGGCGGCGTCCGCAAGAAATCTTTGCGCCCGTAACCTCGCAGCGAGCTCTTGACCGAATGGTTCTTCCGCCAGGGGTTCCACCCGCTCGCCTGTCAACTGTTGAATATTTCGAATCTCATTTGACGTACCTATGACGCTCGTTGGAATCGCAAACAAATGTTCGCCTCGCAGCAGAGGCTGATACTGGATGTCAAACACTCGGCGCGAGTCTGGTCGCCAGCAGAGAAGATCGATTGCCTCGTCGACTTTCGCGGGTTCCAACACAATTCCCATCAATTGTCTAAGTTGCTCTGCGTAGAATACGGGCACTAAAGACTGCAAAACCAATTCGAGGTCGGACCTTATGAAGCCACCGAGCGCGTTCGCGACATATTCTCGCAGAAAATTGAACAGGCGCACGACTTTCACGACGTCCCACATCGTCAGGGTGGCTCCCACTCGAGTCTCACCTAGCTTCGCGAATGACGTGAGCGAATCTCGATAGAGCGCGTATGCGACTGTCGCTTCGTTGTGAAAGAGTGCCTCACTCCCGAGGAACTCCTTTAGAGGCCCGCCTAAAGGAATGAGGAAGACATAGCGGGGTATGGGTTCCTTCTTGAACCTGACGAATTTGTCCTTTGTTGCTTTGTAAAACCTGCTCGCGAGATCTTGAATCGGCACTGCCTTCTCAGCGACAGCGCCTTGGAAAGCCGACATGTCGAGGTGAGTGTGCTGGATAAATCCACAACGAATGCTCTGTTCGAGTCTGGGTTCTGGAGCTGTCAGGTGGAATGTTTTTGTTGATGCATCCCATTCGCATAGATAGAGAAATGCATCAACCATGATCTCACTCTCGATGAAGACGCGAATGTGGGCCGCCTGGACGAGAATCTTCAAATAATCCCCGCTGATGAGCTTCGCAGCGTCGACCAGCGCGAATGCCTCATCGCGTGCCCCATTTATCCTAAGGTTCCAAAAGTACAAATAGGAAAAGGCCTCTGCTAGGTCCTCCTTCGTGAAATGACTGAGCTCGCTGCTTGGCAACCTCTTGTCAGATTGGTGATCAGTGAGGAACAGGAAATCGACCTCGGCCAAGAGGGTTTTGATGAAGACCATGGGCGGTTCCTGTCGAAGGCGCTTCAGCAATTGAAGGTGTGTACGCCGAACCTCAACAGCGAGCCGCAGAAGCGCGCTTACAGATCTCAGATAGCGGATCCAGCGATCTGCGAGGGTCAAGACGGGAGCGGCTTGAATTAAAGAGTCAACAGCAAATGAAAGTACCTCGGATCTGAACTCATATTTTGAGCTTCGCATTAAGCCAACTCTCCGAATCTGCTCATAGCTCCGATCGTGATCTAAGAGCGCTATTAACGAGAGCCAATTGGCTGCACGGCCTCGATTGCTCTTGTCTAATGCTTTCTTCAGCGATTGAAGAAGGAAATCCAGCTCGTCGCGCGTTGGAAGCCAGCCGAGTATCGCTTGCTTGAGACCGGCGGGGTCTTCTAACCAGAGGGACGCGCCGATGCGCGAGATTCTGCTATTCAGGTTGACTTCCTGGCTGGTGTCCATGCGTTCGGATCTGCGCCGTATTCAGAGGCCTTTCATTAGTTCCGACAGCGACAGGCTAGAGTCGTGGCGATGGTTTCGATATTGCGGAGGGCGATATTTCGTTTGCCGCGCTCGATGCCACTAATGTTCTAGGCCCAAACAACGAGAAACGAAAATCCGGACTAGGAGGCAATGGATTTGCAGGTTTCATAGGACCGCGTTCGTCCAGCTCTCTCAACGACATGGGCGCGACCGGGGTGTGATAGATTCTTGAGCTGCTCCGGCCAATGATCATTTCTTCTTCAGGTTAGAATTCATTGCGCTCGCGACTGCTTTCCCAATCTTGAGAGCCGCTGCAAAACCGCTGATCTGCTTGAATTCGTGGTAGCTACCTAAATCGGCCAGGGCTTCAAGTGCCGCATCGGTCACCTCAACCGCGTTGTCCGGATCTACCAAGGCACCGTAGGAGGTTACTCAATTGTTCCATTCGGTAGGGTCGTTCTTTGGACGATGATGTCTTCCTTGGCGTGATTCACAGCCTCTACGGCAAGCCGAAATAAACCAGGTTCCGAAAAAGGGGCTCAGATACGGAAGCATGAGAGGCAAGTTTGCGGACGCCGCCTTTCCGAAAAAGGCCCTATTTTTCCAAAGAAAGAATGTAAGAGACACTGCACTCGCGTCTGGCTCTGCGGTCCGCGATAATTCCGTCGATGCCAACTTTGGCCATATAGCTAGCTGCCGCCGTGGCAAAGAGCAGTATTTTTTCCAGCGATAAGTCGCTTAGCAATTGTACTATCGAAGCGCTTCCGACAAAACCTACGACGCCCTTGGCCAATGCACCAAACATTGAATCCGCGATGGTGGTCAGATCATTTCGAAATTTCTGTGCCGCCGGTACGATTTCAGTCGCTACTTGCTTCTCAATGGAAGCAGCATAATCGCTCTCGATTCCAACGTCGCTGTGTTTTGCTTGGAGCGCAACGAGATACTCTAGGAATGCTTCTCGCGCTTTCTCGGATTCTTTTCGGTAGCGAACAATGTCCTGAAGGCTGAGGTGGTCGATACGCTCGCGGGGTATTAGGTCATTAAATATTGCAAAGCTCAGGTCAGCCACATGCATCTTGTTTTTGATGGGTGCTAACTTGCTGATGGCTCGCGCGTATTTGACACTGAGGAGATCCCCGTAGGGCGTGGCGTCGGCCAGCGGAACAAAGCCTTTCGCGGCCGAGTTCAGTGCGAAATTCATTTTTGCCGAACACGCGATCGCTGTTTGCACCAGATTCTTCGCGCGACCCATCGTGGTTGAAAGGTCGAAGGAGCGAATACTTCTGTCGAAGAAAAGATCGCTTGGCGTATCGTGCGTGGTCAGGGCTGCTGCCAGGTCAACATGAGAGATAAGCTGATAGATGTTCTCTTCATTGCCCCATTCGCCATAATTCCCTGGTGGAATCTGCAATTGGCGAAACGTTGACGAGGTCTTAAGACCTTCTTGAAATCGCTTGAGAAACTGTAAGTCATCAATGTCGGACCTGATCTGATTTAGAAATTCCCCCTCGACTGGTCCAATTGGCGCATTGTGAACGAAAAAAGGCACCCCTTCTTCTCTAAAGGACTGTTCAACTCGCCGAAGGGGAGAGGCGCACCCTATTAGACCGAAAGCACCGCCAGCAAAAGTAAATGCCGGTCGATCCATGAAATGTATCTCATCGAAGAACAAGATCGCCTTCTTGATTGTGGCGATATCGGCCATCATGTCCGGATAATAGAAGACATTAACCCGCTCGGTTCGCATAATTTTGCGCGGCGATTTGGCCGGCCCTCCACGTTCACATAAGAGTATACCACCAACTCGACCGCCCGTGACGTGCGCTCCCTGACCCGTGAGACATGCTCGGACCATTTTGAACTCCGCCGCTCCCTGCTACTGGTAATGGCGCAAGGATCAGTTTGGCGCGCACCAAACGGCGTTGCGTTCCAGCGCCGAGATTCGAACGTCGTCAGCTTTGATCTGAGCCAGTTCGGTCAGACGAGCGTTCAGGCCGAAGTTGTTTGAAACGCCAGCACTAAAGATAAGTTCCAAACGCCCGCAGGTGCTGGAAGTAGCGGTGGTGAGCGGGCGGGCAGGGCTCTTGACACTTCGTGGCAGCCGCCGGGTACTTTGGAAGAGAGTCTGCGGAAAATATGCGCTGGGCAGCCTATACAGCCATCACCCGCAGAAGTGAGTTATTCGCTCCAATTTTCAACATCGCGTCGAATGTAAGATCGCCGAGTTTCTTTGTGGACCTTAGTTGCTCGTTCCTGAAGGCATCATTCTTAAACTTCGCAATCAACTCGCTATTCGGAGCATCCGTGATTGTTAGAAACATTTCGTAGTGTTCAAGGATGTCCGAAACGAGCGATCGGGCATCGTCCTTAAGGTGATCCAGTACCGATTCCAATCGCTCAGTGGGAGTGATGCCGGTCATTGTTACCACCTCGCTCGGACTGATCGTTTGTCGGATTACATAGGTGTCAAGGAGGTAGATGAGGGTAGAGAAGCATGTTAATAATCGACTATGTCTTAGTTTGTAATTTTTCAGTCTGCGCTTTGCTTTGTCATCCTCGGACTCGGGAACTCTTATTTTCGATTCATAGTTGACGCAGAAGGTCCGCCACAGTCTCAAAATGTCATTGACCAAGAATGTGGGAGTGAACTCTTTTTCGTGGCCGGTATGGTTGCGGAAGTAGCGATCGACGACCTGCCGAATTGTCTCATTGTACACTTCTCTTCCAACCACCGGCTTGCTTTCGAGCAACAGTAGGAGACGAGCAGTAAGAATATTCCTGGAATCATCCTCCCGCGTTCCCAGATAGTACACTAAGTCGTAATTGGTGTGGTGAACTAGGTATTCGCCGTCTCCCGAAAACTCCGGGAACTTGAGTTCACGGGCAGTACGTATAAGCTCGGCCTCGAGGGAGATTTCCTCTAGGCGTGAAAGCTCGCGAGAGTCTTTTTCTCCACGACCGACGATAAAAAGATCTAGGTCGCTATGCTGGGAAGCTTCGGCACGGCCAAAGGAACCGGTTACGTAAACACAGGCCTTGTTGGCCATCGAGCTAGCGATGTTCAGGTTGCTTTTGAATTCCTCTAAACGTGCCGTTGCCTGGGTGCGTCGATTATTTAGGATTTCCCCCATTTGCTGTTCCTGATCCGAAAACCTTTAGAAAAATCTCAGCCTGTTCGATCGCGTCATCGAGCGCATTGTGTGAGTGTTCACGCTCAGAACGATAGGACTTTGGTATCTGATTCAGACCCGACCTAGCAATTGGCAGGTGGTCTTTGACAGCGATGGCCGTTTTGATGTCGAAACAGCGTGAGTGGCCAAATGGAGAGCCGATTTCTGAGAATCGCGTGAAATACCAATAGAGCCAGCTCCAATCAAAACTGAGCGGATAGGCGAGCAGAACCGGCCGATCTTCTCCAGCGATCGTTTCGATCCAATGGGCAGCTTCTGTCATTGCGATTTCTGGAGGAGCGCCAACCTTCACCAGAAGATCACGATCGAGGCCATTCACGCGTAAAGCTTCCGCTTCGAACTGATCTGAAATCGGTTTCAGCTCGCGATAGAAAGTGACGTCGAGATTTTGAGATTTTTTAAAGACGGCGCCGTCGAATCGGCCCACATATACGAGCGCAAACGAGAGAATGGAAAATGGGCCGGGTATTGGACCGTCCGTCTCCACATCAGCGGAGAAGTAACAATCCACGTATTTCTCCGGCGCTTTTAGCATTGGCGGAGATGGATCCGATTCCGGTCCGTGTAGCTTACGCCCTGAAAGCACACTCATATATTAGGCATCTAACCTTCGTTAATCCAAAGAGTGAGCCAGCCTCAAGTTCTTAGACTCGCACCGTTTTGAACAGTTTTTCTTTGGATTGGGGACAATTCGGCCACCTACGCTGCATGATTGTACTGTCCGCGATGCCAGCCAACTTCTCTGATTCCAAACGCCCTTCCTGAAATTTCTGGAGCTCAGCAGACCCTCAACTGCACCTGTCATCTCCAGCCGTTTGGCAGTTCCAGCAACCGACGCATTCTAAAGACTGCGGACAGCTATTTCGACAGCGCGCTTTGGCCCATCGGAGTCGATGCTCCGGCGGGTTCGAGCAGCATCACCATGCTTAATCCAGCAGATTCGGGCCTTCTTCGTTATACCTCGGATTCGGTCAGTCCTGTGAATGCTCAGCGATATTCTCAATTTTGAGTCGTCTGGGCTGGGATTTTGGGTGCGACTGGCAAGAGTGGCCTGCGCGAGGTTGCCTCCAGGATGTTGCATCGATCAAACACGCTCCTAAGTCTTGTGACCCGACAGCGCCATCGCACTATGATCAGAGAACCCCGCGATCACCATGTTGCGGATCGCAGTTCGACGCAGATCATGAACGAGGACCTTTCCGAGGACGGCTTTCTTGCACGTCGTTCATGCTCGCTTGAAGTCACGGACCTGGTCGGCGTGGAAATGGAAGACGTAGGAGCAGTCGAGACGGCGTCGAGCCCTCGCTCTTTCCACAATATCGAGCAGCTCGCCAGAGAGCGGAAGCACGCGACGGTCCTTGTTCTTGCTGATTTCAGGTCGCAGGCGAACGATACGCCCGGCGAGGTCTACGTCTCGCCACTGCGACGCCTTCATTTCCCCTGAGCGCCCGCCGGAAGAGGCAGAGGACTGTCAACGTATCGTTCAGGCAAGCGGGCAGATGCTCGCCCAACTTGAGGAAGACACCATGATCGAGAAGGCGGCATGCGGAAGGCGGGTGTCATTGAACAGCTCGACCGCGGGCTGTTTCCGCTGGCCGATCTGCCAGTGTCGCAAAATCTCGACCTAATCACGGTTGCGGCCAAGGTTCCGGCCGGGGTGATGTGCCTAGTCTCCGCGCTGGCGTTCCCCCAAATCACGACTCAGGTTCCCCATGAAGTTCATGTGGCCCTGGCGCGGGGCGCGGAACCGCCCCGGCTCGGACACACGCCCATGGGGGTGTTTTGGTTCACAGGACGATCGTTCACCGAAGGAATTGAGACTCACGGAGTCGATAGCGTCCAGCTGCGTGGATTGGCGTGGGAGCAACGAGTCACTTCCTCGCCATGTCTTCCTTCCACGCGCCGAATCTGCCTTGCGCCGGCTGCCTGCATCCTTATGACGATCCCACGCGCACCCCCATACCGACGGTCGCATTCGTCTCATTCGCGGCTGGGCTGACGCTAGCAAGTCAGTACCTCCGACACCGTGCCATCGGACTCGCTCCGCTCGATGAGCAGCAGGTGATTTTTCATCGTCTCCGGCCAGAGAGAATATGGCACTCCAAAGTCGCTCCGAGATCGGGCTGTGCGATGCCCTGCGCGCTCGGTAAGATCTGCGCCGGTCGTGATGCGACGACCCGTCCAGAACTTCCCCTAGAGTACTCGAAACGCGCCGCCATCGGAGAAAATATCCAGATTCGCAGCAATAACGCTCGACAAGCGAAGACGGGGGTCTAGATGGGCTCAGCATTTCAGGACTATTGGAGCTACTACGATGAAAACTTTGATTGGCGAGACACCACCGCACTGGTGCGACCCGATCTCGAAGCGACGCGCAAGGGATTTGCTCGAATCGGACTCTCATCAAGTGAGATAGAAGAGTACATAACCTCGGGCTATGTCACCGTTGGAAACGACGTTGTGATCGATCGATTCTATGGCGGCCCCCTTTTGTCCTCCGATATGCGCTCGCGAATCCCCTTTTCTCGATTTCTGACCGCCAGGAGGTCCGCTTCCAACGGAACGCTCGTGCTAGGTGCTTCTTCGATCTCGGAGCTGATGCACCACCTCGATTTCTTTAAGCGTCGCTCTCGCGGTGAATTGGTTTATAGGGGACAGACCAATTCATATACCCTCGGTCGGGCACGACCCAATCCATTCTTCGAGGTAGCGGGGATCGGAGAAATTTCCCTGGTTCCTTCGTTGTGGCGTGTCATGCGAGGAAGAAATCCAGCCAGTTTTCTCCCTTTTCAATCGCTTATCCTGTTCGAATGGTCGCATATCCTTTACTCGGGATTCGACTTAGCCGAGATTGAGCGTCGCCAAGATGCGATCAACCGCGATGGCGGATGGATCCATACTGCGCAGGATATGGAGGACAGCGACGATCCTTTACTTCAAGCATTCGGTCGTGTCCGTTTAGATCTTCAGTATGGTCTGACGTACAATTTGGCGGATCGGCTGGCTACCCTACTCCAGCATTACGGTTTGTATTCCCCGGTTTTAGATCTGACGACAGACCCGGAAGTGGCGCTTTTCTTCTCAACTCATCGTTTTGTCAGAAATAAGGACCGCTGCACATATGAGTTCGTTGGGACAAACCAACAGCGCTCCGTGCTCTATGTTTTTGAGCAGCGCAATTCTGAGATACGCGAGTATGAGCATCACCGGGTGCTTGACTACACGAGACCTTCTCGACCGGAACGTCAGTCGTGTATGATTTGTAGCTCGGATCCTTTTTGCCTTAATCTCGCTGCCGAGCACCTGGTGGGAATAATTAAGCTGGATTTCGATTTAGCAGGTCCCGGCCGGTTTAATATGTACGACCTCTTCCCGCCTCGTTCCCAGGACAAGTTTCTCAAAGCGCTCAAGACTCGGCTTTCACGGAAGGCTGAAGTCACGGAATTTCCGTGATCTGTCTGATTTAACGACTTTAAAGGCCTTCATCACAAAATTCGTCGAGTCTGGTCCCCATGGGGCGGAGGTAGATGCAAGCACCTGATTTTCTTGCGCTGCTGGGGCTAGTGCGCGTATGCCGTCGCGCGGCGTACAAATCAGTGGTTGCGGCGATTTCTTATGTACTCTTCGATGCCAAGTTCCGAGAAACGCAGCATTCGGCCCTGCGGGACCGTGAAGGGCAGCCGACGATGGCGTCGGTAGAGCCAGTCGGGCTTTACGCCGAGTTTCTCGGCGGCTTCATCGATATTGATGAGGCGATCGCTGCGCTCGGATGTGGCGCTGTTGCCTCGTTCGGCCGCGAGAGCGAGTTCGCGGCTGTTGAGCGCGTTCAGGGCGGCCAGCGCTGTGGTCGTTAATATTCGCGCCGTATGCGCATCGAGTACCCGAGCCTTGCTCGGGTCAGCCGCCAACTCCTCCAACAATGGGACCTGGTATAGTCCTCCGCCACTCGAGCTGCGCGGTACGCGGGCAGAAGCATCATCGCCCGAGCTCCGCATGGTTTCCCCTTCCGGCCGATATCAGTATTGCGAGAGGCCGTGCCGTGTAGTCAGCGTAACGCGCAGACAACACCGTTCGCCACAACAAAGTGTAAGAACTCAGCCACAAACAGTCGGAAAGCTGCTATCGTCACAATGTCAACATATAGAAGACAATCTGTTCCCACGAAGGCCACGTTGGGAGATTTTTGGCACAGCGAGGCTTTGCTGTTTCGGGCCGCTAAGCACGCCGCAGAAAATGGACCCTTGCCGGTCGCTTGGTGGGTTGGATGCCTTACCTGGAAGATGCGACGGGCCGGGTGACGGGTTAAACGTGTGGTCTGGGCCAACCGCGGGCGAAGAAAAGATGAAGCTGCTAGACCGGCAACGAATGCCGATCAAAAGCTACAAAGTCATTTGCCTTGATACCGACGGTATCGAGCACGTCGTTAGCGTTTCGGCGGAAAGCCTTTGTGATGCGATCGCCCAAGGCTTAAGAGTCATCCGAACGAGCGAATGGGTGAGTCCGATTGCCGGCAACACAGTCATAACGGTGAAGATTAAAGAAGCCGAGATCGAGCATCGGGTGCGTGTCCGCGACTTTGAAGCTTGGCTCGAGCGAAGAACGCGAGGTTTGCGGCTAACTTCCGACGATCATTTCATCGCGCTGCGCCATCGAGCGTTCGAAGGAATTCAAAGCACGCTCGAAGGAGACAAGTACGAAAGGCTCTGGGATTGCCAGCTTTCGCTTGCCATCGTGATGGAGGTAATGTGGCGGGCGGTCCGGACCAAGAACGTGATACAGTTCAACCTGGAGTTTTGGATCTGGGTCTAGTGCATGAACCCATGCGTTTCGATGATAACGATAGAAGATTTCGCCGTACCGGCTAGCTTGTAACCATGAGAGAGGTACGCCAGAAGTCGTAATCTCTGGCGCCTGCGAGATTGCCTCAAGATCGAGATCCTGTTCCCAACTGAGTACTACATACTCGTCCTTTGCGATCGGAGCCAGCATTCTGTCCATTGCCGCCTGCAGAGCCGCAAGTCGAGGTGATGGGTCGACAGTCGTTTTCTTCTTTCCCCTAGCGTGTTGCGCGGTTTCAAGCTTTGCGCGGTCAAGCAGATCAATGTGACTACACTTTTTCCAAGCGGGGCCTCCGTGTGCATCGAGAAAGGCTCCGACTGTCGCTTGATGGCTCATCGGGGCTCGCCCCTCGGCAATAGCCCAATGTCTGGACAATGCGTCGAGCTCTGCACCCAGGAGAATGTTTAATTCAGGATTGAAGCTCGCATGCGGATAAAGGCAGGTGCTTGGTGTTGCAACTTCCAACTGTTTGAGGTTCGCAAGACGCTGTCGGAAGAAGCGGATGAAATCGATCGTTCTTACGGTGCGCATTGGGTATGGAATGAGGCCTACGTCCGTGCCGGGTTAAGCAGGATTCGTTCTGATATTCCTCAGTGCTGCTATAAGTTGAGGCGCTGTCGCGCGAACGAAATCGCGCTGGCCCCTCGTGAATGGCTGACCGTGTATTGCAGGCGAAGAGACGCGATAAACCTCACGGATAGCATCAGCAAGCTCAGGCGCGACGGCCTGGGAGGCGACCAGTCCTTGTAGGAGGCGGGGGATGTTCGAGGTGGGCGGTCCAACATAGTCGCCCTCGCCGCCGAGACGCCGCAGCTCCCGCTCGATTTGATATCTTGCCCAAAACATGCCGTTCACGTCGTCGGTAGCTGGTTCGATCCCAGTAGGAGTTGGTGATTGCGGTGCGGCAGGCGGCTGAAGGTCGGCCACTACTTTTCGAATGTGTTCTTCAATTGCCGGGAGCAGAGAGTCGGGTGGTGGTGGTGATTGGAGATAGAATTGTGGATTTATCTGAGACCTCAAATCGGTTGAGTTTCTAACGTCTGCTTTCAAGCTACTCACCTGAGCCGCGACTTCCTTCTTGAGGTCATCCATGGCCTGTTTGAACTGAAAGCCAAGGAAACTCATTTCCTGAAAGAAAGGCATCAGACAGAGCGCAACCCATACGAGAAAGACAACAGCGTCAATCGGGGCGGATCGCCCTGCTACTACCTCGGGATAGCGCCTTAAGAGGTAGGCGCCGATTACCACCAGAAGGAGAATCCACCAGGCGACTTTGAACCCATTCGGCAGCTTCACGGAGGGGGAATTGGGCCTCCTTGTTCGAGATAGTACGTGTCTGGAGAATTTTCATCGAGAAGCCAGAGTTGCCGCAGGCAGTCTGGCTTTCGGCCCTTTGCGATTTCGGTGTGAAGGATAGCGGTGATCCGAGCAGACAGATCGCTAAAATTTGGATGGGGAACGCCGTGGTCGTTGTCCCAGATGACTAGGCAATATGGAGCGTATTCGTCACGCAGGTGGGCTCTAACGAGTCGCTTCAATCGGGCGTAAGGCTGCCTTCGGCGGGGTTGGTCAATGTCAATATGGATGATCAAGGGATCGGCGGGGTCACGCCAACAAGGATTAGGGCAAAAATCCTCATACCCACGAGGATTGTCGACAACCGGCTCTGAAAAGAGGCTGAGAATTTCGAGGTCCGTTAGATACTGGCGATCACCGGCGAAGACTGAAAAGTCCGCTTTTTTGGATCCAGGGGGATTGCGCTGAGCCCAGATCAAATTGGGGGTGAATCTTCTATTGTAACGACAGGCAAAGGATCCTAAGACCCAGTCTTCCTTCAGCTGCGTAAACCCGGGTGTTGGGATGCCAGAATATAGGCGAGACACGAATTCCGTGGCTCCCATCGCATTCATCTGGGCCTCGGCTCGCGCGAAGGTTTCGGTGATGAGCTGCATGTTATGTGGAGGCCTCGAAGCGCTGAAGCCGACACATGCGCTCCGGAGTCCGCCCGATAACACTTATTATAGCGAAGATCTTTTTGCAGTAAGGTGGGCAAGGACACCGCTATCCACAGACTACAAGTACGTCAGCGAACAGGAAGAACTCAGGTAGAAGCGATTTATGCAAAATTCAGAGTCACGGTGGTTTCGAGGCTCCGGTCATCCGTATGAAAGTCGCAGACGCGAAAAGAAAAGCTCGCAAGACCGTTCTCGAGATTCGCGAAGTCTTCAACAAGAAAGAAGTGGTGCGCGTGGCCTGACGCGCGTGTCTCGGGCGCCGACCGCAGTGTCGCATGTGCAGAGCTCGTCGCGAAGGAGATGGCGCGGCATGGTTCTAAAGCGAAGACTAACGGCAGGCCTCCAACTCGTGCTGCCATGTTAAAGGTACCTGCCGCGCTCGCGGCAGCAATCGTGGCGCGTAGCGTCGGTGAAGAGATTGATAAATTCGCCTGATGATGTTGCAGGGGCACCTGGAGAAAAAGGCCCCCGGTGGAAGGAGAGGAAGGAGCGGCCATAGCGCTGGCGAATAAAAAACGAAAATGCTAGATCGCCCGGGAGTGGCGGTCAAAAGTTGCAAGGTCATCTGCCGTGATACGGAGGGCATCGAGCACGCTGTTAGCGTCTCGGCGGAAAGCCTGTATGACGCCGTTGCGCAGGGGCTCAAGGTCTTTCGGACCAGCGAATGGGTGAGTCCCATTGCTAGCAATACAGTGATCACGGTGAAAATCAAGGAAGCGGAGATTGAGCACCGTGTGCGCGTTCGAGACTTTGAAGCTTGGCTCGAACGGAGGAACAAGTCTCCAAGCGAGATGGTGCGAAGGCAACGAATTCGCGATCGGCTGAAGCCCTAGCGTCTTCATACAGGTGACAGCAGAATTTGGCGCAAGTTGTGAAAAAGGCTGGATTTATAGAACCGATGCAGTGCCTTCCGGTCGGTCGGCTGCCGGAAGGGGATGGATGGGAATACGAGGTGAAGCTCGACGGCTATCGTGCGCTTGGGATCGGAAGTGACGGCTATTCGAAATTGCTGTCGCGAAATGGAAAGGACTTGTCGGGCCGATTTTCGGCCATCGCAAAGGCGCTGGCCAAGGTACCTGCTGAGACCGTGATCGATGGTGAGATCGTCGCGCTGGATGAAAACGGTCGGCCCTCGTTCGGCGCTCTTCAAAACTCGTCGGGGAACGTGCTGCGCTTTTTCGCATTCGATCTGCTGTATTTGGCTGGTCGGGATCTCCTGAAGATGCCGCTGGATGAACGACGCCATCTTCTTCGGGAAAAACTGATGCCGAAAATGGCTGAGATCGTGTGTTACTCCGAGACCCTCGAAGCGAGTGCCGCGGACGTATTGGCAACGGTGAAGGAACAAGGCCTCGAAGGGGTGATCGCCAAGAGGCGCGACAGCGTCTACGAAGCGGGGCGCCGTTCGGGCGCCTGGGTGAAGATGCGCGTCAACAAGGGACAGGAGCTTGTGATCGGCGGGTACGTTCCAGGCGGCGCGAACTTCGATTCGATCATCGTTGGCTACTACAAGGGAGAGGATCTGATCTACGTAGCTCGGGTGAGAAATGGCTTTACTCCGGCGTCGCGCGGCCAAGTCTTCAAACAGCTGCGAGGTGGACAAGAAATTCCGAAGTGTCCATTCGTGAACCTCCCGCAGCGCGACAAGGGTCGCTGGGGAGAAGGTTTAACGGCGGAGAAAATGTCGGAATGCCGTTGGCTCAAACCCGACCTTGTTGCGCAGATCGAGTTTGCAGAATGGACCGAGGGCGACCATCTTCGCCACTCGAAGTTCGTTGGCACGCGTGAGGACAAAGATGCGAAAGAGGTACGCCGGGACATCGAGTCCTGACTAACGGAAATGAAAGCGATTCGCAGTGATTTATAGCAGTGGAGAGGTGCAAGGCGAACTAACGCAACGTTCGAGATAAGAGGGTGTGGAGCCATCACCGAAAATTGGGAGAGCATCAAAATGAAGAACCTGAGCGAGAAATGGGATCGGCGATATCTCGAACTCGCGAAATACGTGTCCGAATGGTCAAAAGATCCCAGAGCGAAAGTAGGCGCCGTGTTGCTTGATGAGCGGACGTGGCCCATTGCGCTGGGTTACAACGGATTTCCCTCTGGAGTTGCGGATGACGCCACAAAATTGGCTGACGCTGACATCAAAAACGAGATGGTGGTTCACGCTGAGCAAAACGTTTTGCTATGCGCTGGCGCGAGAGCAAGAGATGGAACTCTTTTCGTGTTTGGGAAACCCGTGTGTTCGCGTTGCGCCGTTCTAATAATCCAGGCGGGAATTGGGCGTGTCGTGGCGGCGCGGCCCGAACCAGATAAATACCGCGACTCTAACAGTCACAGTAGTGGTGCGATTTCGGTAAGGATGTTCGAGGAAGCAGGGATAGAATTCTCGCCACTTTAGCTGCCGGAGGATTTAGGAGTCTGTTGACTGAACGTGTCTGCGGATTAGTTGGATACGGGAATCTGCGATTTAACCCTGAGATGCCAGTCAGGAACGGAACTGCCGATGGATCAAACACGCCCCAATTGGCTCATTCGGCCCGACGGGAGTCCGATTCATCCGGAAACCAGTGGTACGGGCATTTTTTTGTTTTCGAGCGCTTCAGGTGTTCGCCCGAGAAAGCGATTCCGCACCGCGATGACCTACGCTCAATGTCTCACGTTCGCGGCATCGCAGGGTGTCCAAGAGTTCAAGTGGGTGCCCGAGCACGTTGCACATCTGAGTTTTCTCCAATCGACTCCCTGTGGCCAGCGGTGCAATGCACGTAGTGGATGCGACGGTGGCTGCCTGTGCAACGAACTGACCGGTATCTGCGAATGACATTCGCGGGGTTCATGTCAGGCTTTATGAACTTCGTGAGAGGGGCAGGCGCAGCAGTTTTAGTTGTGCTTGCGGCGGCTCTCCTCGTTGTCGGGGGCGGTGTCCTACTATTTTCCGGTGACAACACGGGCAAAGATTGGATCGATTTTCTAGGGATCTGCTTGGCAGCCGTAGGTTCAGCTATTTCCGTGTTATTCGGAGGAGTAATTAGAAGACAGCAAGTACGTGATAGTAAAGAGCTCGAGCGAACGAAAACACAGTTTGCGAGCGCACTCGCTTACTACAATGCGCGTCTGTCGCAAATAACAACGCGGGAGTTCGAAGCATACAGCCGATTATGGTCGGGCCTGGCTCGCTTTTATCGCGCTCTATACACGTTGCAGACTGGGGTCCTTGATGAAGATGCCGTTAAGGCGGCACAGAAGCTGTGCGAGGACGCTGAGGGGCATTGTCTACTGGTCGACGCAACGGATCGGCGAGTCTTTTACGATTTCTGGCAACGCTCGCTGTACATTTGGGGTGAGGCGGAGAAGCTCAAGGGAAACGCGAATGGTCTCAAGGAGCTTTGGGCGAGGGAGATTAAAGGGAGTCCTGCCGTGGCTGCTACTGGCACCCCACCCTCCGGACCGGCATTCGAGGGCTACTACAAAGAGTTGGACTCAATCAGGTCGGTGTTCTACGAAAAACTGGCGATGAAGGTCAATGTAACCCCTGAGCAAATCAGAGCTGTGCTGAACCCCTAATGTGCGGTGGTTTCACACTGAGCACGCAGAGCCGGCGCGAGCTTGCGCAACTACTTGGCGTGGACGAGGACGATCTGCAGGACTATAGGCCGCGTTACAACATTGCTCCGACCGATCAGCACTTCATCGTTACTTCAGAATACGAGCGGAGCGCGGCGCGTCCGGCGACGTGGGGTCTGGTCAATTCCTGGGCAAAGGACGATAGCCGCGCGAGCCAGTGCATCAATGCCAAAGCCGAGACGCTTGAGGAACGCCGCTCATTTCGCGAAGCATTTCTGCAGCGGCGCTGCGTGGTTCCGGCCGACGGGTTCTATGAGTGGCGCGGTCCCCGGACGCAGCACGACGAGCCAGTGTGGATCCATCGCGCGGAGGTCTTCGACGTTTGATGTTGAGCAGGCGATTTCCATCGATCGGCACGATTTCAGAATTTACAGCCGCGGTTGATGCTGCTGGACCGTAAACGCGTCCTCGTCCGAAAAGGAAGGATCGCTGCGGGCCATTTCCCCCTTATACTACCTTGTCCGGAAATAACCCCGGCATCCAACGCGAGGCCAGCGCGGCTGGGAAGGCTAGGCGCAGAGGCGCACGCGAGCTTTCTGATGTGACCACGCCTTTTTCGGTCAGGGCGGAGACGACACGGCGGGCCTGCCGCTCGCCGGTGCCAACGATCGCAGCGGCATCGCCGCGAGGAAGTTCGCCGCGGTAGAGCAACGCTTCGAGGATCGCTCCGGACTTCGACGGCAGCCTGTCGAGTCTGATTTCCTCTTCCGTCCACAGCAAGATCCTGGCTCGCAACTGGTCGGGCTGCATGAGTGCTTCCATGAAAGTGACCTGGTCTATGCAGATATTGAGGAAGAATGTCGTAAACGCCACGAGATTTTCTTCGCTCAGGTTTCCTCTGCCGTCGAGGTCGTCGCGCCGTGTCTGGTCGCAAGCGGCGAGATGGCCCTTATAGGCGTTCACGTTTCGGGCGAGGCCCCGTGCAATCGACCAGACTGCGCCCGTATCGAGAGCATCTAGTAACGTGGCGTGGGAAATCAGGCGGGCCACACGGCCGTTGCCATCTAGAAACGGGTGAATCCACACAAGGCGGTGATGCGCGGCTGCGGCGCTGAGGATGGTCTCTGTCTTGCCGAGTTTCGAGTAGACTTCCTCGAAACGCTTCAGGAAGCGCGGAACCGCGGGCGCGCTGATCGGAATATGTGTGCCGACGGCTACGTCGCGATGGCGCAGCTTGCCGGGGATGACCTTGATCCTTTCCTTGGTGGCAGGGTCCTCGACCCAGAGGAGATCCTCCGGCAGGGCTTCGCAAAAGCGGCGATGGATGTCGCAGATCGACTCAGCGGTAACGGCGCGGCCTTTGAGCGCGCCCGTATCGATCCATCGCTGAACGGCGATATGAGCTTTCGCTTCGAGCTGGAGGTCGCGTTTTTTGGCGTCGTGGCTGTAGTCCCCCTTGAGAGCGCGTTCGATATCGACAGGGTGTGTATCGTGTCCTTCGATGAGATTGCTGTAGTAGCAATTCATGGCGCGGACGAGGTCGGCGAGGGTGGCTAGAAGGCTGTCGGGCAGGGAGCGGCGAAAGCCGGCGCTCCTTTGCGCCAGCTCAAGGGCGAGGTCAGTGAGGGCACGACGGTGCCTTGAGCCTTCCGGGAGAAGCAGCGGCTCGAGCAAAGAAACCGTTTCGCCACGGTCTTTGGCCGCTTCAATGTCCGCTTCTATGTCTGGTTGGCCGCTCATCATAAGCCATTATAAACATGGTTTTTCAGGTCGGCAAGCCCGAATCACGGCCCCTTAAAAGTCCGCTCTGAAGTCCTTAACGACAACTCTTGAAGACTGAGCATACAGGACGCAAGACCCCCTGTACGCCGGGTCCACGATTTGCTAAATCTTCGTCCATGAAGTTATCGTACTTCTTCTCGTCTGACGTCACTCGCAGGCCTTTTCCAGGCGAGCGCAACGAGGGCATTGAGGTCGTGCCTGGACTGCTTGAGCAGGTAAGGGCCAGAGGAGCTGACGTGGAATTCGTAGACACTGCACAGCTCCCGGAGAGGGCTCGGATTGAGGCTTATTCCCGGGTGGCTCTGCCCGCGGTCTATCGGCATTACGAGGTAAAGAGAATGCTGGGGACGAATCGGCGTTCTGGATGCTTCTTCGGTGCTGAAGTGCCTGCATTGCTAGTGATGGGTACAGATTCACCAGGCGACACGTACCCTCATCGAAAGGGCGACAAGATTGTTACCATCCGCAGCTTTCTGACGGACCTGCTGGCGCGAGGATGATGACGCGATGTCGGACCTCACCAGTACGGAGCGGCACAAGCTGGAAAAGCTGCTCGGGATGGGCGGCGGCTACGTTTTGAATTTCTCGAACCGAACGTTCGACGAGTTCTTCTTTGAAAGCATAGGACGCAGCATCTACGATCCGCAGTACGATTACGGAAGCGGCTCGAAGGCTAACAGGCTGCGCGGCTTCTGGAAGGTTGAAAGTAACTCTTTGGTCGGCAAAGTCATGGCAGACATGCTCGACCATGCCCTCGGGCTGGAGTGGCTGAAGTCAGATGATCCTCGGCTCGAAGAATGCCGGCGAATTGTCGCGCGAATAAGAGCCGATGCTCCCGTAGTGGAAATTGATGCGCTAGCGGCGCCGACGGACGAGAGAGATTTCGAGGCTGTCTCGAGAGCAGTTCGTGACGCGATTGAAATGAATGCCCCTGAGGCGGGTTTGGATCGTCTTCACACGTTCGTGATCAAGTATGTGCGTTCACTGTGCGAGCGGAGTGGAATAACGATCACGCGGGAGAAGGCGCTTCATAGCCTTTTCGGCGAGTACGTAAAATTCCTGCGTGAGAAGGGATATATCGACTCAGAGATGACGTCGCGCATCTTGAAGTCGAGCATTTCGACGCTCGAGGCTTTCAATGATGTGCGCAACAATCAAAGTCTGGCGCACGACAACCCGATTCTGAATTACGAAGAAGCGCTCCTGATCTTCAATCACGTGGCCAGTTCGATACGATTTCTCAAGAGCCTGGAGAGACGATCTCCGGTGTCCTCTTCGGCTTAGGTGTGTGGACCTACGCTGCGAAGGCTGCACCAAAGCTGCCGCCAGCGCTTTGCTGCCAGATGTGCTGGTAGACCCGCTTGGCAACTACCTGCTTCTCATCTTCTGTGAATGGTGGAGTGGGCAGTTCGTCAAAAACGTGGTCAAGGATGCTAACCTCGACTTCCGCCTGCGTCTGCTCTTTCTCGGTCCAGCGCTCCAACGGAGCGATCAGCTTGCGTATCGACTCAAGCAAGCTGCGGCTCGCTAATTTCACCCGCTCCCGGTCTGCCTTGCTGAGGTTGTCTTTTTTTAGGAGGTCGAACAATGCGAGTTCATCCTCACTGAGGCCTTCCTCGGTGGCGCGGCGCTGCTCTTCGTCGAGGCTCTTTGCAAGCTCGACCAGCTTGGCAAAGGTTTCCTCGATCGTGACGCGGTCCTTTTCCCGGTTATAGTCCGCAATAATCTCGGAGTATCTTTTGTAGTAATCCATGCGCTGCGGATTGCGCCGAAGCATCTGAGCCAGTTTGTTCTCCACAATTTGACGGATGTCCTGAAGAGTGGTCGCCTTTCGCTTCACCTTCTTGGCGAACTCGTCTCGCAGTTTTTCCAGATCGATGGCGCTGAGATCGTAGGAGCGCGAGTCATTGCCAGCAGGCTGCCCGGTGCGGACGGCTTCGTTGACTATGCGGTGCAGCTCTTTCAGCAGTTCCGTTACATCGGCAGTGTCGCGACGTTCTTCAAGCTTCTTGTAAATTGCTTCGATGTTGTCGTGACGTTCGGCGAAGGTGAAGGCCGCAGGCTCCATGACCAGAGCCTTGAAGCGAATGAAAATCTGGCGTGCCATGATTTCGAAACGGCGCTTCGTTTCGTCGGATGTGTACACAGCTTCGACCGCGTCGGCCAATGCCTGAATGCGCGTGAAGCCTTTCGCGCCGGTCAGTCTTGCTGGATCAAAGCCGAGGCTTCGTAGATGCCTTTCCGTTTCCTCGACGGCTGCGAGCAGCGCGGCGACGCGTTCTTCGATGGGTGCGACGATCTCCTCGTCGCCGGTGCCTTCGTCGCCCAGGGCGTATTGTGCGAGCGCCTCGCGCAAGCTCTTGAGCATGCCGTTGTAGTCGACGATCAGGCCGAAATCTTTTCCCGGATAGATGCGGTTCGCGCGGGCGATTGCCTGCATCAGCGTGTGGGCCTTCATCGGTTTGTCGATATACATGGTGGAGAGACACTCCACGTCGAAGCCGGTCAACCACATCGCGCAGACGATGGCCACACGAAAGGGGTGCTGAGGGCTCTTGAACGCAGTCTCGACGTCCACACGCTTGTCGTCGACCTCGAAGCCCAGCTTCATGCGAGCGCGGTGGGGGATGATGTCAAAGTCCCATTTCTTGAAATCCGCAACCTCGTTCTGGTCTTCGCTGATGATGATCTCAATGATGGTTTCCGCCAGCCATTGGGCCTGCCCTCTTAGCTCGTCGCGCGCGGCGCACAGCCGCTCCCGCGCGTCGTTGTCCGTCGCCGCGGCCAGTTCCGCCTCTTTTGCGGCGAGGGCGGCCCGCACGGCCTCGAGCTTTGATTGAAAGCGCGGGATGATCCGCTGATACATGCGGGCGCAGGTGATCTTATCGATGCAGACCAGCATGGACTTTCCGGATTGCCACCGGGCGGCGCAGTGCTCAACGAAATCGGCGGCGATCTTGTCCAAGCGGTCATCGGCTGTGATGATCTCGTAGTCCTGGCCAAGCAGCTTCTCCAGCAGGGCGTGTTTGTCGGGGTCGAGGTCGGCCTTGGCGATCGCATCCGCAATGCGGTCGTTGAGGTCTAGGCGGGCGATGCCGAGTTTCTCGCCACGGTTTTCATACACAAGCTTGACAGTTGCGCCGTCTTCCTCGGAGCGCTTGAAGTCGTAGCGCGAAACGTAACCGCCGAAGATGCGCATGGTCAGATGGTCGTGTTTGAACAAAGGCGTGCCGGTGAAACCGATGAACGCCGCATTCGGCAGGGCGAGCCTCATGTTGCGCGCGAGCTTGCCGGCCTGCGTGCGATGCGCTTCGTCCGAAATGACGATGATGTCGTCCCGCGTGCTATACGGCTCGTGCGGGTTCACATCCTGATTGAATTTGTGGATCAAGCTGAAGACGTAGCGATGATTCTCCTTCAGCAGGGATTTGAGTTCCTCGCCGGAACTAGCGCGTGGCGTCTGTTCATCCGACACGCCGCACCCGACGAAGGTCCGGTAAATCTGGCTGTCAAGGTCGTTCCGGTCGGTCATCAGCAGGAAGGTGAACTTCGCGGAAATCTGGCGGCGTACTTTCTCCGCAAAAAAAGCCATCGAGTAGGACTTGCCGCTGCCCTGCGTATGCCAGAAGACGCCAAGCTTGCCGAGATCGGGATGCGCTGATTCGACAAGCTTCAGCACTCGCGTGTCTTTCTGGTCCTCGATGGTCTGGGCTACCGGGAGCAGGTCGGCGTCGACCGCTTCTTCCTTGGGCAGTTCGACCACGCGATAGGCAAGCCGCTTGTCGGGTGGAAATTCACGCTTGAGGTCTTCTTGTCTCCACACTGAAGCAACCGCATTGTTGACGCCCAGCACCTGGTGGTTCCGAGCAATCACCTTCCGCGTGATGCCCGGTTTGCTGGAGTCAAAGACAATGAAGTTTTCGACCAGGTCGAGCAGCCGGTCGTGCGCGAGCATGCCGTTGAGCAGCACTTCCGCCTCGAGACTTCCCTTGTCGCGTTCGTCCTGACGCTTCCATTCGGCGAAATGTTCCCATTGGCTAGTGATCGACCCGTATCGTGCGCGATGGCCGTTGCTGACAATAAGGAAAGCGTTGTGGTGGAAGGCGTGGGCGATGACGTTTTCATCGAGATAGTCCCGCAGGTTGCCGTCGAACCCGGCACGGATGTTCTTGTAAACGGCTTTCAGTTCGATAAAGACGAGCGGCAGCCCGTTTACGAAACATACGAGGTCAGCCCGGCGGTTGTAGCTCGGCGCGCGCAGCCCGGTGATCTTCAGTTCACGGACGGCCAGGAAGCGGTTGTTCGGCTTGCCATCAGGGCTTTGGCCGTTCTGGAAATCGATCGCGCGTGCCTGGGCGTGACGGAGTTGCCCCTGCGCATCGCGGTAACCTACGGGCACGCCGTCGCGGATGAGGTTGTAGAATTCCTGGTTGTGGTGGAGCAGCGAGCGCGAGAAATCACGCCGCGTGAGGTTGCCCACCGCCTCTTCGACCGCTGCCGCCGGCAGCTCGGGATTGAGCCGTACCAGCGCCGCGCGCAGATCGCGCGTCAGCACCACCTCACGCACATCCGCCCGACCTAGCGTGCCGTTCGGGCCGAAGGTTTCGTGATTCCAGGCGAAGACGCTCTCCCAGCCGAGCACCTTTTCCAGGTGCTCCGCAAAGGTGGCCTGCACGAGCCGGTCTTCGCTGTTGATGTCGGTGTAGGACATGCGTCAGGTCTCTTTTATGCCGCGATCTCCCCGCTCATCAGACGCGGCAGGAGAAGGTCGCGGGCGGCTTTGAGATCCTTGTTCTGCTGTCTAAGAATGTGAACTTGCGAGAACATGGGTTCGACGCATTCATCAAACATGTTGAGTAGTCGTCTTGATGGAACAAGGATTTCGGCACGCTCGAAGTCGGCGGCCACGACTGCTGGGTACGCGGCGCCGCGCGCGTGGTTTTCCAGGTAACCGACGAACGCGTTCGTTGTGCAGGCAAAATAGAGGAAGGTGGGTGGTGCTGTCGTGGGTGTGATAACCGCAAAACCGGTTGAGGCGATGAGATTTTCTGGTGGGTTCCAAATGATTGAATGAGAGCGGCGGTTCGGCCGGACGCAGGACCAAATGATATCGCCGTGTTTAACTACGCGACGCGCCCGGCTGGGCGCGTCCCGAAAGGCATAGGTCGTTGTCTTGGTGATCTCTCCGGGAATGACCGAGGCGATGTCCACATATTCGATTTCGCCGTCGTAGCTCCCCGGAAGCGCCTCCCCGTTTACATTCGCGATTCCATCGAGCCGCTGGTTCGACCATCCTTCTGGCAGACCATTGGTAATTGGTGTGCGTTCATGGCCGGGAAAGCGGAAGCTGACGAACCACTCCCGGTAGAGCTGCCGCGCTGCGTCCTCCAACAATGCTATCCGCCGCCGGTTGTTCTCGATCAGGTCGTCGTACGCGGAGAGCATGTCAGCAATACGGTACTGTGTATCAGTGGGAGGAAGGGGGAATCGAACCTGACTGATACGCTCTGGTGCCGTGTGACGGACTTTCCCGCCAGATGCGGTCGCTGAGATCTGATTCCGAACATGCTTGGTATTGAACAGGTAATAGAGAAATCGCTTATTCAAGCGCCGTTCATCCAAGTCAACGATGCGGCCAAGGCGCTGATTGTGGAGGAAGCGTCCGGTCTCTGGAATCCAAGCGGAACTTCCAAGTAGTCCCGGAGCCTGCTCGGTCATCGCGACGATAAGATCGCCCTTGTCAAGAACGAAGCCATCCGGTACATCGCCGGTGTAATACTTTGTCTTCTCGCCTTGGTCGCGATAGCCACCTTCTTCATGAAAGCTTCCGGGCGTAAGTAGGACATAGGGTCCGTCGTTGGTGAAGTACTGGCCTTTGAAGGCGAATCCATGTTTTACTCGGAAATGGTCTCCCATTCTGGTAATTGGCCAAGTCATACGCCAAGTTCCTCGAAGTTCTTGTGGATCTTCAAAGCCAGATCTGCCGCTTCCTCATTCAGTTCGGCTAGCTCGACGTGGATGTCACGTAGGGCTTGTTCGAAATCGAAATCCTCGTCAACTTCCGGCGCAGCGACACCCACGTAACGGCCAGGTGAAAGACTCCAATCGGCCGCTTCGATATCCTTCTTAGTGACAATGCGGCACAGTCCGGGCACCGCAGCGAACTTGGCATCTGGAAAGCGTGACAGCAGCCAGAGAGCTTGGCGCTGGATGTAGGCGGTATGTTTTAACTGTTCGACGGCGTCTTTGCGGCGGGCCTCGAGTTCCTTTTCAAGACGACCGATGGCCCGGCCGTCCCAGATATCATTAACTCGGGCGTCGGCGTCCGTCTCGGCAGTATCCACCAGTCGTGTAGCAAGCTTGTAGACGAGGTCCACCTCCTTGACGAGGTCGCGGCAGACCTCGGCTAGCGAGTCGAGCTCTGCGAGGCGCTTCTTTTGGGCGTCGAGTTTCGGCTCGCAGGGTTTATCCCAATCCTTGGCGATCCGCGCCATCCATTGGTCCAATGCCTGGAAACAACCCTTGGCTGCGTCATCGCGCTCCTTTAGCAAGTCGCGCAAAGGCGAGTTTTTGGGCAGGGTTTTTAGGAATGGCGCAGCAGCGTTTGCGAGGGCGTCGTAGGCTTTGCGGAACGCGGTACCGTGTTCCGCGATGGCGGCGGCTTCTGCGAGTGTGCGGTCAAGGTAGCTCTGCACCAACGTTATGAAGCGGTCGGACTGGCCTCGATAAAGCCAGACGATTGCGGTGAGGTTCTGGAGCTGCTCGGGAGAGAAGTCGTAAATCTTGCGCGTGACCTTCCGGTAGATATTGCGGGCGTCAAGCATCAGGACTTGGTCACGGCGCTCGGCGGGCTTGCCTTTGTGGAAGTGCCAAAGCTCACAGGGCACAGTTCGGGTGTAGAAGAAGTTGGAGCGGATGGAAATCATCACGTCGACGTCGCCGGTCTCGACGAGCTTGCGGCGGACCTCTGCCTCACCATGCCCGGCGCTGGAGGCCTGTGATGACATGACAAAGCCTGCGCGGCCTTTGTCGTTCAGATAGCTCCAGAAGTAAGAAATCCAAAGGAAATTGCCGTTGGAGACTTTCTTCGCCTTGTTCACGCCGGGTAGGCCAAACGGTAGCCGACGGTCGTTCTTCACTTTCTCTGCGTCGACCATGTCCACGTTGAATGGCGGATTGGCCATGACGAAGTCGCACTTGCCGCAAAGGTCGTGGGCGTCTTCGTAGAAAGTGTTCGCCTCACGGATGTCGCCTTCGAGACCGTGGACGGCGAGATTCATCTTGGCGAGACGAATGGTGGTCGCGGTCTTTTCCTGGCCGAAAAAGGTAGCACGGTGGGCGGTGTCCTGACCGAGCCGTTCGATGAAGTGGCTCGACTGGACGAACATACCGCCTGAGCCGCAGGCCGGATCGAAGACAATGCCGCGTTCCGGTTCGATTACATTCACAATGGTCTGCACGATTGACGGCGGGGTGAAGAACTCGCCGTTGTCCTGCGCGCCTTGCATCGCGAACTTCATTAAAAAGTATTCGTAAATACGTCCGAAGATGTCGCCGCTGGCAGTGCGGAGAATCTCGCTATCGAAAATCCGCAGGAGATCTTCGAGAAGGTCGTTTTCGAACTTGTCGTAGTCCTTGGGGAGTTGGTTGAGCAGGGGCTCGAAATCGCGCTCGATGGCGTTCATGGCCTCGACGAGGGCCGCGCCGAGGTTAGTGCCTTTGGGCAGCTTCAGCAGCTCGTCGTAGCGGGCTTCCTTTGGCAGCATAAGCGCGCGGCGCTTGATAAAGTCCTGCTTTACAAGCGGACGCATGGGCATTTTGCTTGCGGCCTGTTCCTCGGCGATCTGTCGGCTAGCTGCGTCGTATCTGTTAGTGGCGTGACGCAGGAATATGACGCCAAGGACTGGCATGCAGTATTCACTAGATGTGAGCTTGGAATTCGCACGGAGGTTGTCGGCGGCAGCCCAGAGGCTGTCTTCAAGTTTGGAAAGGTCCTGCAAAGCGTTCTGGTTCGTCAGTCTAGTGCGATTCGGAGCGAGCGTTTGAACCACGGCTGTAGACTGTTGGCTTTCAAGGCGCGCGGACATGAGTCACAGGTTCCTGATTCTGTATTGGAGGGCAGCCTTGCTTACGAGAAATTTGTCGGCCCATTCCTCGATTGAGCTTTCATCTTCAATATCAATGGGCGCTTCTCGGAGAATCTGACTGAGGATGGTTGCGGGCATCAACAACGCGGCTGCGAACTGGTTTGCCTCAACCTCGATGCGTGCGCTTCCAGTCGCAGAAGAACTGTCGCGCTTCAAGACAGGTTCCGCGAATTGCTTGTCAACGTGCACCTCGGTTGTGATCTGATCCGGGTGAAGTTGTAGGTGCGCGATTTCGTGAGCGATCGTAAATCTCTGGCGGTTGGGGTGGTGAAGCGAATTCACGCCGATAATTGGAACGGCATTCTTAATAAAGACGAATCCAGATAGCTCATCATCGAAGGGAGCTAATCGCACGCGGGCCCCGAGAGACTTCGCGATCTTCTCCACGGGTACGGGAATTCCGTGAATGCCCAAGCTAGCGAGCAGTTTACTCGCGCGGGCTTCTACGGATCGTCTTGGCAATTTTGACATCACTCTGTTCCTTCGTCTTGCTGGTGGCTCGGCTCATCCGGCCGATCAACGAGGCAATTTGCTCCTTCTGTTGGGGCTTCAAATCAGGGGGCATCGGAACTTGGCTCCAGTCTCCAGCGGATCCAACCCTCACCGCCTGGGGAAGTAAGTCGCTGAGTTTCACGTCTAGAGCTTCAGCGAAAGCATAGAGGTGATGGACGAGCAGTCGTTGCCGCCCGGTCTCGATGTTGGCGAGGGTTGCTCTGGACATGCCGAGTTTAGCGGCCAGTTTGGTCTGTGGCAGCTCCAAGCGCCGCCGCCGCCGCCTGATGATACTTCCGATGGTCTTATAGATTGGCTCCAGCTCCATCCTCAGCCAACGAGCATATGGATCAGCAAGTTGATTGTCAATTGCACGCACAAATCGTGCTTATTACACACAGATAAAGCGTGCTTGACCCGCACATTCAGATCGGCGATAAGAAGAATGTCGATTTCGAAAAAGGATACTTAGCTATTTGATATAAGGAGCACACGATGACGAACGAGCCTAAGAAAGAACACGAGGTCAGAATCCACATCGATCGTAAGCCGTACGAGTCCCCGAATCCGACAACGGGTGCGGCTCTATACGTGCTCGGCAAAGTGCAAGCCGGCTACGAGCTTTTCAAAGAGGTTCACGGCGACCGTGAGGACGAGCCTATTGCGAACAACGCGAGCATCGTCCATCTGAAGGAGGACGAGCACTTTTACAGCGCGCAGGTTACCCTCAATCCTGGTGCGGCGTGAGCGCGGAAGCAATCGAGGACTTGATTCCCGAGATCGACCGTGAATTCCTCTCCGAAAAGCGGCTGAAATTCACCGTTTCGCGTGTCGGTGCCAATACGCACGTCGTGATTCAAGAATTTGAATTTCCGGAGGCCTATAGTCCTCGTAAAGCTAATCTTCTGATCATTTTGCCGGCGGGGTACCCGAACGCGAATCTCGATATGTTCTGGACCGAGCCTGTCGTGAAGCTTGCGAACGGGAATCTTCCGGATCGTGCGGATATCCACGCGACATACAACGGTGTCAGTTGGCAGCGATGGTCACGGCATTTCCAGAATCCGTGGCGGCAGAACGTCGACAATTTAAGGACTTTTGTTGCGACGATTCGTCGGGAACTGGCGCGTGGAGCATGACAAGGTACACGCTCACATTTTTGGAGGAGGATTTTGAAAGACTCCAGCAGTCATTGACTTCATTTCCGGCTGTCGAAAATGCTGCTTATCTCATTTGTCGGCTGAGCCGCTCCGAATCCGAAGCACGTTTGCTAGTGCGTGAAGTCATTGCGGTGCAGCGTGATCATATCGTGGAGGCGTCTGCCGTCTACATGAAGATCGCGTCGATTTCCTTCCGTACGGCGATGAAGCAGGCGAATGCGAGGAAGTGCTCATTCGTTTTTGTGCACACGCACCCCGAAGGGAAACCGGACCACTCAGGTCAAGATGATCGAGAAGAAAAGCCGTTGTTTCGAACGGCCTATTCGCGGGTTCATAATGACGCCGCGATTCATGCGAGCCTAGTCTTTTGCGGCAGCAAGATTAGCAGTGCCCGCGTGTGGTTGTCTGACGGAACATTTCAACCGATAGAGCGAGTGCGGATCGTCGGAAAGCGGCTTCGTTTTTGGTTTTCAAGAATGGACGATCAGGAAATTCCGGAGTTTTACGACCGCCAGGTCCGGGCATTCGGCCATGAGCTTCAAGCGTTGCTTCGGAAGCTCCGAGTTGGAGTGGTAGGGAGCGGGGGGACTGGATCGGCTGTTATTGAGCAGCTGACCAGGCTCGGTATCGGTTGTCTGCTTATTTCGGATGGCGAGAATTTTGACGCATCCAACGTCAACCGCTTGCATGGCTCTCGGGTGATCGACAAGGGTTTACCCAAAGTAAAAATCATTGAACGCTTGGTCACGGATATTGGCCTCGGCACCCAGGTGCGCTTGCTTCCTCGCCCGATCACTTTCCGCTCGGTGCTGGACGAATTTCGAATGTGCGATGTGATCTTCGGCTGCACCGATGATCAGTGGGGACGTTCCCTTCTGACCCGGCTAGCGGTCTATTACGCGATTCCCGTTTTCGATATGGGCGTGAAGATTGATTCCGAGGAGGGTCTGATTCGATCAATTAACGGACGGGTCACTACCCTTATGCCGGGTACGGCCTGCTTATACTGCCGGGGCAGGATTACCTCCGAAGGCGTTGGTGTGGAATCGCTGCGCGCGACGAATCCCGCGCAAGCCGCAGTGCAAGAGAAGGAAGGCTACATCCCTGAACTCGAGGAGCCAGCACCGGCCGTCGTTCCGTTCACGACGGCTGTGGCGTCATCCGCTGTGGGAGAGTTCCTGCACCGTTTGACAGGGTACATGGGGCCTGAACGGAATAGTTCTGAGCTACTTCATATATTCGAGACTACGGCGATTCGGCGCAACAGCAAGCCGTCACAACCGGAGTGCTTCTGTGGGGATCGGGAGTTTTGGTGTCGAGGCGACACGCGGCCACTACTCGATACCACGTGGCGGAGTGAATGAGGTTGCTCGGTAAGCTTCTAGATTTTTGGCGAAGGCTGCGTCGAAGACGGAATATCGATCGCGTCGTTGAGGTTGAAAGCATGTCGGAAGTCCCAGGCAGGTTGGCCGGGGACCTTTACATAGTGGCTGGTACCAAACCGAAATGGGCGGTTTTGCAATGTCCTTGTAGGTGCGGCGATCGTATCGACGTTAATCTGATGCAGAGTCGTCGGCCGTTCTGGGAAATCACTTTGGATAGAAAAGGAATCACCGTGCACCCCTCTCTGTGGATGCCCAAAAGCAAATGCGGCAGCCACTTCTGGATAAGGCACAGTCGAATCGACTGGGTAGAATGACGGAAGTCCTCTAAAATTTTTGCGCATCCTAGATGGAGAATTCCCGACTTGTTTCAACGCTAGCTGGGCGTTTGAAGCCAAGAATGCGGCGCAGACGAACGAAGGCTCGCATGATCTCAATGTTGACCTGGATCGCCCGTTGCTTCGTAGGACGCAGGACAGCATCGCGACACCTTGTTCCGTGAAAGCGTAAGGATTCGCACGGCGCATCCCGCGCCAACTTGAAATCACGATTTGTGATTTCAAGGCGCGGAACTCCTCCGCGCTGAGTTGAAACATGAAGTCTTCCGGGAAGCGGTTGATGTTCCGCTTGACCGCTTGGACCAGAGCGCGCGGTTGAACCTGGTAAAGCTGGGCGAGGTCACTGATGAGCATAACCCGCTGGCCGCGCAGGATGAAGATCTGCTGTTCGATCAGCTTGGCCATCGCATCGGCGGCGTTAGGTGCGGTTGCGCGACGATTCTCGATAGTGCGTGTACTTGGCCAAATGTTCCAACCTTGCGGGAAAGCTCTTAGTCTGGGCAGTATCTTGGTGATCTTCTGTGTTTGTGCGACCAATGGGGGCGGTCTGTCTGGACGAACACAAAAAAATCGTTGGTGCTTGTCTTTCAAGCTACGGGCTTCGCTGGTCTGATTCTCGTTTCGCTCGCCGCAGGCTCGCGTTCTTCGACACGATTCACGGCTAAAATGATGTTCTGTGGAACCAGACTACGGATTATAGATGACAGGATAACATTTATGTGATAAGCAACCAAAGCGCGCGCTTGCGAATAGCACAAATTTGTGATTTGGTTGCTGAGAGAGTATGCTCTGGTCTGGACGGAGTTTTATCGTCACTACGGTAACGATGCTCTGGACTTCCGCATGGAGCAGTTGCTGGAGCAGGGAAGCAGCTGTCGGGAACCAATATCGAAGCATCTTGGAGACGGAATTTATGAGCTGCGGGCTAACTCGAAGCAGGGGCAACTTCGTGTGTTGTTCTTCTTTGGTCCCGACGTTTTGCAGATAACGGTCTTGCATGCCGTCGTGAAGAAACGGAAAAAGGCGGATCCCGCCGACATCAAACTTGCGAAACGGCGTAGAGCGTTAATCCAAGACAAAGTGGTGAAAGTGAATGTCCCTCGTATCGACAGTTAAATTCAGTTTTGCGCATAAGCTGAAGAGCAAAGTTTTCCGGCGCCGGTTTTTTCGCAGAAGCGCGCAGGATTCTATCGCCTCGCAGATAAAAGAATTGCGCCAGCGACGAAATATGCGGCAGACAGACCTTGCCAAGGCTGCGCGTATGAAACAGTCAGCTATATCTAGGCTGGAACAAGCAGAATACTCCCGGTGGGGATTCAACACGCTGATCCGTATTGCGGATTCTTTGGATGCTCGCGTGATTTTCAGACTGGAAGCGGCTGAGGACACAATCGCAGAAGTGGAACGCCAAGAGCGTGCCCGTGCGTCAGCGGCAGAGCACCTGGCGAAACTGGAAAACCGACAACAAGAATTCAGTGTCGTACGTGACCAGTTGCAACAAGCGCAGACTGTGAGAGCATCGAAGGTGAATCCAGCTCGGACTGCTCTGCAAGATGCCCAGAAGCCGGCCACAGGGAAGGAAGTCCTTCAAGGGCAATCACCGAGCGTCGTGGAGTTGTCGTGAAAGTACGTCAGGTCGTTCTAGCCCGTGCAATTCGCCAAGTCGCAGCTGCGGGAACTGGCGCGCCGCGCGTTGATCTGATCCAGAAGATCAAAGAGAAGTATCAATTTCTCAAGTTCCCCCAGACTTACGAAGAAGTCTTTCCGGATCCTCAGCAAGGACAAGTGCAAGGCATTTTGTTTCATGGCGGGAAGTTCAAGATTGGCACGCGGGAAGTTGGGATTGCCATGCTGCAGTTTCTCCCCGGAATGATTGTCTGCGACACGCAGACAACAACCGATGACGCGGACTTCATCCTCGACGATTACATTGAAGCGGCAAACAAGGATCATCCGGAAGCAATCATCGCTATTGGGGCTCCGTACTATTTAAGCCAAATCGAATTTAGCCTCGAAAGGGTGCCGCAATTGCTGGCGGAATACGAAGAAGCTGGCAAGGCGATTGATCGATGCCTAGCCGAATATGGAACCACAGTTCCTAAGTTCAGCTTTTGGAGCACCGGCCTGAACACGGAACTCCATGGATTGGGTGTAATGCCCCCGGCCTTCTTTGCGATAGAAAGACGGGTCGGATTCCCGCAAAGCGCCAAGATGTTCTTCTCTCAATCACCTCTGAGAACTAAGGACCATATAGGGTTACTTGAAAAACTAGACGCGACGCTGCACTGAGGGGAAGCAATCCCGCTTCATCAGCTGTGTCTCGTGTAGTCTCGATTTTCGTCGAGTTCGTACTTCGACGATTTTAGTGGCGAGCTTTGGTCGTTAAGACTTGGACCCTGCCTTACGCCTGCTCGTGCTGCCGCCCAAAGCGGCCGTTTCGGAACCTGCCTGAGGTTGCGTTTGTGGACTGATAGGAGTGGTGACCGGAGTACGAGAGGGCATGATCGAAGTTCCGCGGATATCTTTCGGTGCTGGCACGCGCTGGGTCGTCGCCGAATTGGAATCGATCAACAGTCGGGTCTGGCGACCTACGTCGAGGGTTCTAAGCTGGCCAGAGCCTTCAAAGCCATCGGATCGGTCTGTGCCCAATTGAGCGATTTTGCCGAAGCCCGTTTGAAGTGCGGTTGCAATCGGCCGGACAACGGTCTGTGCGACAAAGGCTGCTTCGAATGCGTGGCTTAGTGTCAGACCGACCGTACCGCCCGCGATGCTCGATGCCGTGTATGGAACGGCCAAGCTGACAATCATGAAGACGATTGCTCCAGCGGCGTAATCGAGCATCGCGGATACGGGAACGCTGCCTGAACACACGGTGGTCATGATCGAGCTGGGTGGTACCCCATAGGTGCTCCACCAGGGCAAGGTGGTGGGAACAGGTTTACAGGCTGCCGTAAGAGCTGCCGCCCATTCGTTGGCCATCTGAACCCCAATCGCGAGGACGAGATAGAAGAAGAGCAGCCGCACGCCTACCCGGATCACATAGCCGAAGTAGCCCTCCGCGGCCGGAGCAGTGAAACGATTTGCTCCGAAGCCCAACAACAGAACGCCCCCGCCGACCACGAGATATGCTTCGACCAAGGTCAGCAGAAGCATCGCGGCGGTCACGACGAACGAAATCAGGACCACGAAGGCGGAGACGCTTTGCACGATGGCCAACTCGACGTTGGTCGTCATGCTGGAACTTGCGGGTGCTTGGAAGAGTATGGTCGCAATTTGTCCACCGATTTGAAGAACTGTCTGCGGGCTCAGTGCGGGCAATCCGGTTACGAGCGATCCTATGGTCGAAAAGCTCTTGAGGACCGCACCCATCCAGGAAAAAGCGTTGATGATCATCAAGTAGATGAATCCGCCGCTCAGCATGTGCTTGAGTAGACGGCCGAGAAAGTGCGAGGTGTCCAACTGGCCCTCAGCAGTAAACTGAATCCAAGTGACCAGAATGTCGATCAGCAAAAGGCCGAAGAAGAGCTTCAGCGCGTATGGTTGGATTGCTGCGCTGTATTTCAGGCCAGCGCTATAAAACTGTCCGGCGATGGCATCGAATCCGCTCATGTTGGATTCCTCTTGGCTTCGGAATCATGGCTGCGGCGGCGGAGCTCCTGGAGTGGCGCTCAAGAAATTGGGCAGTCCCGAGGGCGCGGGCTTGGCGAGATGCTGTTGTTCGTCTTGTTGGCTCTTGCTCTCAAACGAGCGCCAGACTCCAAGCAGAACGAGAATCAGGAGCACTGCGCCAGCGATCAAAATCAAAGTGCGCTTAGTAGGAGACACGTTGGTTCCCTCGATTCACGGCTGTGGCGGCGGTGAGTTAGCGTTGGTCTGAAGAAAATCGGGCGTTCCTGCCGGTGGAGGGGCCGAAAAGAGCGCTTGAGCCTGAAGGCTGTTCTGGGCCTGACTGTTCAACTGATTTGCGGCAGCCACGTTCTGAGAATTGACCTGGGCCATCACGAGCTGCCGCAGCATCTGCACTTGTTGAACTTGTGCGAGGGCGATCTCGTTGGCGACCTGTGTCGCCTGGAGCTCGCCGATTGCACCCTGATTCTTTAGCTCAAGGACCTGTAAATTTGACTGCTCGGCTTGAAAGTCTTGAGCCTGGCCTTGAGCGGAAGCGAGCGCGCCATTGAGGGTGTTGAGCGTTGTATCGAGGGTCGCTTGCGGGCTTTGTACGCCCGCGGTCGTTGCCGCATTGAACCCGGGATACAGTTGCTGGAATTGCTGACTTAGTCCCTGGAAGGTATACGAAAGGCCTTCCTGTTCGTTGATCAGGTTCCCAAGATTCGCGAGGAGGGCCTGATTGGATTGCCAGACTCCAGCTCCGCCGCCCGTCGTGTTCTTGACCATGTACTGAAGTTGTTGCGCCAAGGTCGTGACCGTGGCCGTTGCCTGCTGGAGCTGTTGGAGCTGCCGCGCATACATGGCCGGATCGAAGACCAACTGAGTTCCGCCGAACTGCGCGTTGGCCGGTGCCGTCCAGGCGGAAAGCGCAATCAGCAGAATCGAGATTTGGGAGAGTCGTCGATAGTTCATTGAGGCACCTCCCTAGGGGCAGATGTTCCATTGCTGTGGAATGCGTTTCCAGCATTTTCGATTGCGGCGGTTGCGGGTGGAGGAACGGTCTCAAGAAGTTTTGCCAGATATTCAGCCCAGTCGGCTAGCTCGCGATCGCGAAGCCATTGCACGGGCCAATGCTCCCCGCGGCTGCGTATCATCTGGCGCGCCGCGAAAAGGTCGTCCTTCGATCCGGCGCCTAAGAAGGCGAGCGCGACCGGCCCCAGCGAGAATTGAAAGAGGCGCCTGCCCAGCGGTGAAACGTAATAGTAGTGGCGCTTGGGGACCGCGTCGGCGACGATTTCGACCTGGCGGTTGGTCAGTCCGAAGCGCCGATACATCTCGCGCGTGGCGTCGTTCTGGGCCTCCGGATTTGGCAGAAAGATCTTGGTTGGGCAGGACTCGAGGATGACATCGCGATGCGGCGAGTTCGAAATTTCGCTCAAGCTCTGCGTTGCCAAGACCACGGCGGCGTTCTTCTTGCGCAGTGTGCGGAGCCACTCCTCGATCTTCGCGCCAAAGAGACCATTGGTCAGCATCACCCAGGCTTCATCGAGGATAATCAGTGTCGGTCGGCCATCGAGCCGCTGTTCGATGCGATGAAAGAGGTAGGTGGTCACGGGAACGACTACGCGTGGACCCATCGCCGTCAAAGTTTCGAGTTCAAAGGTAACGAGCGAGCTTTCCAACAGGATGTCCTGGTCGCTGTCGAGGAACCGTCCCAGAGGCCCCGCGAGCGTGAAGGCATTGAGACCGTCGCGAATCGCGGTGTCCTGTACCTGCGTTACCAGGTTGCTGATCGTGCGTTGTTTGGGCGGACCATCGGCAACGAGAGTAAGTGCGCGCCACAGAGCCTTGCGCTGATTCGGAACGAGGCGGACGCCGTGCAGGTCGAGCCAGTCTTCGAGAAGGACCTGCAACTTCATCCGGTCGGTCTCATCATCGATTCTGGCCAAGGGCTGCAACGGTACATCGTCTTCGCCCAAATCGAGATGCTGACCGCCAAGTGCCTTGGTCAGAACGAAGGCCGAGTAGCCTTTGTCGAAGAAATAGGTTTGTCCATCGGGAACCGCGCGAAAGCCGGCGGCGATCGCGCCCAAAGCTACACTTTTGCCACTACCGGTAGGGCCAAAGAGCGCTGTATGGCCCGTATCGGCGACGTGAAGATTGAATCGAAAAGGAGTGCTTCCCGTTGTCGCTCCGTAGCAGAGTGCAGCCGTGTCCTTCGGGTAATAGGGACATGGATTGACGGCGAGTCCCGGCCACACACTGGTCAGCGGCAGAATGTCGGATAGATTCTGAGTATTAACCAGTGGACGGCGCACATCGTACCATCCATGTCCGGGTAACGAACCCAGCCACGCCTCAACGGCATTGATGGATTCGACTCGCGGATCGAATCCCATATTTTGACAGACCTTGAACACAAGCTGGGCGTTCTGATCGGCGGCTTCCGAAGAGGCTTCGGTGATCACCACCTTGGGTGTGGCGTAGCAATATCGGACCGCACCGCCTTCGGCTTCGGCGATCGCTTCGTCGGCATCCGCGGCCATCTTGAGCGCATGTTGGTTTTGGAAAGCTGCGCCCGCTCCCGAGCCGAAGTTCTCGCTGATCATTCCTCGAAGACCGAGACGCTTTTGAAACCAGTTGCGGCGGTATACGGAGAGCTGACCGATCGCGGTCCTTGGTCCTACCGGAATTCCTCGAACCGAATAGCGATAAGATATGGGCAATTCGGTCAGGAAGGCCGCCATCTCTGAATGCGAGAAGGGCGGGAAGCCCGCGAGCGCAACGACTCGAATGTGCTTACCCCCGATCCGCGGTTTGAAGCCTGCTACGAAGTCCTGGTTTCCGATGACGGCATCAAGGTATGCGGGCGAGCTTGGTACCGCGATTTCACATCGAGCGCCGTTTATGCAACCGGCCAGATGCGAGAGGAGCGCGCCCAGAGGAAGTGCACTCAGCTTCCACACTGGGCCGATCGCGTCGACGAATTCGGCGACCTGTTGATGAAACCAATCCAGTTGCCGCCGCCAATCTAAGTGCCTGGGTGTGCCCGAGGTGAACAGGCGAGCAATTCTCGTCTGGACGTCGGCGGGCGGCCGATAGGTGATTGCCAGCACGCATTCGGTTTCGAAGTGATTTCCCTCGGTTGAGTACTGAATCTCACGTTCGCGATCGAGAACCGCGCTGACAGCATCCGGAAAGGTGCGAACCGGATACTCGACGCTCGGATGACGGATGAGGTCGACGTTGTACATGAATCCATCATCGAGGCGGAGAAAGGCGCGGTTGGCCTGCGCGCGATGCGCATCGAGCTCTTCAGCACTCGCTGAATTCAGATCGAGACCGGAGCAGTCGAAGGCACAGAGAAAGGCCCCGTCCTTGAGTGCAATGGTTCGGTCATCGACCGCGATTGCGTAGTTCAGTTGATCGGGCAGACTTAACCGCCGATCTTGTCTGCGCCTCAGTTCCTTGAACTCCTTGAACATCTGGCAGACTCCTTCGCTCGCTAACTTCGCATCTCCTTGGGAGTGGGGACGGAAGGACGTATGCGAGCAGGTGAAGCGAAAATTGATGAGCGCGCCGGATAGTAGTCCTGGTAACGGATGTGACGTACGTAGACCTGACTCAATTGGGGGTCGAACTTCGCGGCCTGTACGAGACCCCAATGCCCTACCGTCACGAGAAAGCCACTCAGTGCTAGGGTGTACCAGTGAAGGCCCGCACCAAACACCAGCGCAGCAGCGGTAATCCAGTTAGCGATAGCCAGCTGACGCTCAGCTCCAGCCAGGAGCACCGGCTGAACGAGCGATCGATGAATAACGCTCACGCGCCGCTCTGCCTGGGTCATTTGCGGCTCCTAGAACAAGGCTCCACCGAGAGGAAATAGAGTCGTCATGAGTTGGGTGGCTCCCAAGGCGCACGAACCACCAAACGCGAGTGCCGACATTTTGCGGACCCCGGTGCCGTGCTCGCTTACGGACCACATGAGACCGGTACCGATCACGGCCGCTGTCGTAACCGCGTGAGCGACGGGGCCTTGAAGGTCCGTTTGCAAAGTAGTCAACGGCGTATCCCACGGTAGTGCGCCTCCGGCGGCCACCGCGGCCATCACCTTGACCGGCCACACGATGGTAACGACGGTCAGCAAATAAGAAACCCGAGCGGTCCATCGATGCCACAAACGTTTCGAGCTTTTCATCGTAAAGCCTCCTATGTGTGCAAAGCTTGGTGAGCGTTTTTCAGAACGAATCCTTCTGCCTGCGTATATCCCTCGACGGATTGGATCTCTCTGACTTGCCTGCCGGTGGGAGTGCGCGCGATGAAGACGATCAAGTTGATTGTCTCCGCGATCAGATCGGGTTGCGGCGGAACTCCGGCTTCCTGAACCAGGCTCGAGAGTCTGGTGATCGCGGCGCGGGCACTGTTCGCGTGAATGGTTGTAACACCTCCGGGGTGGCCGGTGTTCCACGCTTTGAGCAATGCGAGCGCTTCTGCGCCGCGTACTTCGCCGATGATAATTCGGTCCGGCCGGAGCCGCATGGTGGCTCGGACCAGCCGGGTCATATCCGCGTTATCAGCAGTATGAAGTTGGACCAGATTGCGGGCGCGGCAGCGGATTTCGAGGGTGTCCTCAATGATCACGTAGCGTTCATTAGGATCGGATCGGTCAACCATTTCGTTGAGAAGCGCTCCCGCCAATGTGGTTTTTCCCGATCCGGTGCCGCCAGCCACGATCACGCTGCGCCGACTATCGATCGCATCGCGAAGTAGCTCGGCGTGGTACTGGTTCATGATTCCGTCTCGCACGTAGTCGTCGATCGTGTAGAGGACTTGTGCCGGCTTGCGCATGACGCAGCAGGGCTTTCGCGCGACCGGTGGCAGAAGTCCTTCGAAGCGAATACCGCCGATCGCCAATTCGCCCTCGACTATCGGGTTGCTAACGTTGGCGGTCGTACCCAGGGAAGCGGCGACGGTCCCAATGAGCCCCTCAATTTGAGTGGGCAGCAGGCTGAGGCCGGCTTCGTGCATTCCCTTGCCGTATGACTCGAACCAGACGCGGCCATCTTCATTGACAATGATTTCGGTGACGCGCGGATTGTCGATTGCGTCGAGAATCGAAGACCCCAACTGTCTCTTCAGCAATTCCACGAGACGCTGGTCCTGAAGCTGTTGGGTGGAAGTCATGCGGATGCACCATTGCTGTTAAGCGGCGCTCGATTGGAACGGATTTGCTGCCCTGCCTTTGCGAGGATTTCCTCCACCTCGGCGCGCCAGCCCTCGTAGCGTCTTTGGCCGGACGCAAGGGCCTGCTTGCGATGTTCTTCGGGTATTTCTGGAAGGTGGCTTAGAACGCTCAACACGAACTGATCGATCATGGCGAGTGCCGCGGTGAGTTGCTCCGCGATGGGTTTCAGAACATCCGCCGTTGAAGATCGATTTCCGTCGATCAGACGCTTTTCGAGGGCAATAAGTGCAGCTTGGGAAATGGAATGTCCCGGTTTTCTGTTCGACTCAAAAAGGAGCTCTTTGACGTGACGAGACAGCGTGATGCCGCGCTGGTCGGCTTCGTCGCGAAGACGTTGATATTCTTCCTCGCTCAGGTAGGCGGTTAACTGGCGTCTCAAAGAAGTCGCTCCTTATTTTGCTTCACTTCGGACCGACCATCTGAATCGCGCGCAATATCGCTTCCGACCTGTGATCGCGGAAATGGCTGTTCTCCGACTTCTGCTCTCAAAAACCTGATTGGGCCGTCCTCACATTCCAGTGCAATGGATTGTGACGAACCCTCTGGCGTTGAAGGGAGTACGCGTGAGACAGGGTCGGAATGACATTCATCAACGCTCTGGATTCGGTCACTTGCCGTTGGTGGAGGAATTGCGGAAAGCCGTTGAAAAAAAGGCTCGCGATAGTAGCGAATTTTGTGAGCGCGAATCACCGGTTTGCCGCTTGTGAAAATCAGAGCTTCATGTGCCGGAAGACGCATCGTTTCGTCCGCGGTAAGCAGCGGACGAGCAACTTCGGGTTCGGAGATGCTGGCGCCTGAATCGGAAACAGTCCGATGGGCGTGCCGCACGGTCGTTTCGCCAGTCATCTGGGAAAGCAGACGTGCAGTTTCGATTCGATTGGGCGTAAAGGCGACCCGCGTATCGCAGTTGGAAGTGATTGATTCATCGTGTCCGTAAGCAGCGTGAATCTGGCTCAGGTCCTGCGCTATCAGGCAGGCCTTGATTCCGTAGCCGGCGATTAGCGAAAGCGATTCCGCGAAAACATCGAGACGGCCCAAGCTCGGAAACTCATCGATCATCAAGAGAAGACGATGCGCGAAATCGCGAACCATCCTTCCGGATTGAAACTCCAGTCGTTCGGTCAGTCGATGGATGATCTGGCTGAGAATCAAACGAATCAGAGGACGAAGGCTGTTTTTGTGCGCGAGTGGGACGATGATGTAGAGCGATGCCGGCCGCTCGGCGCCGACCAGATCGATAATGCGGAAGTCCGAGACCGCAGTGTTGGCGGCGATCATGGGATCGCGGTACAGCTCGAGAAATCCCTTTACTTCCGAGACGACCCCCGACCGCTCGTTGGCGCTCTTGTCCAGCATGCTGCGCATCGCGCGGGCGACGATCGGGTGAGTGCAGGTAGGAATTCCACGCGAATCCGTCCAGCCCATCGAGTACGAAGGATCGTGTTGCGCGTGCAGAATCTGTTGAAGGGTCTCGTCTATCGGACGGTTCGGGTCGCACAAACGGGTCTCAAGCGCGCTGAGAGTTTTCTCTCGGCCTGCGTAGAGTTGATCGAGAATTATTCCGGTCAAAAAAGCGGAGCCCTCGCGCGACCAGTGGTCTGGGAGGCCTTTACCGTCCGGGTCAATGATCATCTGTACGATGTTTCGGACATCGCGGACCTCGCTAGCCGTTCGCAGTCTCACCTCTGAAAATGGATTGAAGCGAGCGCTTTCCGAGTCATCAGACGCGGGCGCAAACTTGAAACAAGTTTGCCCCATTCGTTTTCGTGCGCCTGAGGTGAGCGCCCAATTCTCGCCCTTGAGATCGTGAACGAGAACGGAATGCGGCCAGGTCAACAGCGTCGGAATAACAATGCCGACGCCTTTGCCGCTCCTTGTGGGAGCGAACACCAGGACATGTGCGGGGCCGCAGTCGCGGAGATATGATTTGCCGCCGCCGCGGAGCCAAACCCCCAGATAGACGCCTGCGCGTCTGAAGACCGGGCGAGCCAATTTTAGCGCTACGGCAATCCTGCGAAGCCGCATTGGGCGCGGATCGATCAAGCGAATATCTTTCAGGTCGCGAGTAGTTGCCCAGCGCGCCGAGCCGTGCAAATCCGAGAGGCTCGGAAACCATCCATGACGAACCAGCGCGATCGCGCCACATGCAGCTCCGGCAACGGCTGCCAGCGGGTAGAGCACTTCGCGGGCGCACTGTGACCACACGGGTTGTAATTCAGGAACCGCATGCCAGCGCGCCCACCAGACGATCCAACTCCAAGGCGCGTACACAAGACCAAATTTCGGGACGCTGAAAAGCGATTGCGCGAGATCGACTCGATGTCCAAGGACGTGTGCGACGTGCTGGGTCGTTACCCAATTGACAGCGATAGCGGTGAAGCTCACGGAGAGAAGGGCGAGCCGCTTGGCGCGAGCCAACTTTAGATCTCCGGTGGCTCCGTAAAAGCGATATGGCCGCTGCTCAGCCATTGCTTTGGCTCCCGCGCACGCGCGTGCGGTCGATGCCCAGGTCGGGTCGCTGAAGTTGCGGCGCGCGACTCTTAATTACGTCTCTCGATCGTTGGCGCTCGCGAAGGGTGCTCTCGTGCTCGGAAGAAAGCTGCCACGTTCGGTCGCTTGTGCGTGTTGCCAGTCCGAGGCCGGTCAAGAACTGAAGTCGGTCAATCTCCTGTTCGGCCCGAATCAAAGTGCTCTCATTGCGTGTCTGGAAATTCTCGTAGCTGACGGTTCCATCGGGGTCTGTTTTTGCCTGGAGAGCGCGATCGATTTCGGTCCATTGCTCGCGATAGATGGCTTGCTCGCGTGCGCGGAGGATTTCGGGTTCAAGACGCGGGCCTAGTTCGCGTGTTGCGATTTCCTGGCTCCGGCTTCGTATGCCGGACCGGAGATATTCGCGGTCGATCTCCAATGGCCGTCCGTCATCGCGCTTTCCTCGGACGAGCAGATGAACGTGAGCATCATCGGTGTTGTGGTGCTCGATCGCGACCCACTCAATCTTCGTACCGAGATCGCGTTCCATCTGGGTGGTCAAATCGCGGATGTGTTCGCGCAGATTCATGCGATCGGCGTCCTCTGGCGAGACAATGAAGCGCCACATCAATTTGTCGCTTTGTTCCCAAGTTTTGACCGTCGCGAGCATGTCGATTCCCTCGCGGTTTGCATCGAAAGCCTGTCCTTTCGCGAACTCGTGTTGTGCGCCTGGGCGGCTCAAATAGCGCGCATGCGCGCTCCAAGATCCTCTGCGGCTGTTTCTGGAGAAGGACGCTTTGATGACGCTGCGACGCGATGACACCGGCAGTTGCGGAATCTGACGTGCGGCGCGGTTACCTGCAGTCTCACGGGGTTGCTGTTTCCGCGAACGCCTGAGTACTCCGCTCCGAGCGGCGAGCATCCACCATGGGATGAGTCGCAATGTGCGCTCCGCCGGCTCGTCGCGGAGCTTGATATCCACTTCCTTTTGGCGGAGGAACCTAAGCCGTCTCATCGCAAACCTCGGAGAGAGTTTCGCTTAGCACAAACACCAACTGGACCGGATCATCCGGGGCACGACCGCCCAGTGCTTCGATGATTTGGCGGACCTGTGCGCTGCTCAGGGTTAAGGCGTGAAGATCCTTCGCGCGTTGCCACGACTTCCACGCCCGCTTGCCGGTAGCCCGCTCGTCCAACTTCTTGCGACCTGCCGACGCGACTTGAAGCCGTTGCGCTTCGGTCAGCCTGGACGTTTCATCGGCAACGCTGAGCAAGGCTCCCAGCAGAAAGTCAGGAGGTTGTAGGTCCAGTCCGGCGAGCGCGACCAGCCCGCCAAGGTTTGCGAGATGGTGAACTCGCATGCCCTGTTCTTGGCTGTGACGATCTTGATCGTTGCTCATCGCATCACCAAGTCAGTATCGGCTGAGCCTTGCCGCGCACGTTTGGGATCGGGAGCGGTCCGAAATATCGAGAATCCCAGCTTTTCCTGTCGTTAAATCCGAAGAGCCAAATTTGGTTCGGAGCGACCACCCTCTTTCCAAATTCGACGTGCGGAAGAGCCCGGCCGATGGTGTCGGTTTGGGCCACGGCACTGTTGTCGAAGCACAATCCGTTTACGCACGTCCGACTGGATTCAACGTCAAGTAAATCGCCAGGCAGCGCGCCGATGACTTTTGCTACTGGTTCGGCATTGCCGGGACATGGTCCGGCTTGCAAATAGCCTCGCTCCCGACCCTCGCCGGCAATCTCTTGAGGTAGGCAGGCGACAACGAGATCACCGCGCTCGAGGCGCGTGATAGTCAGGCGGTAGACGCCGGCACGAGCGGCGCTGTCCGTCTCAGAGATCATCAAGCCTAACGACTTGGCAGCCGCGACCAAGACGGCGGTGCTGATCGATACGAAAAGGATAATTCCGACGAAGCGGAAGACGGCCGCTCGGGTTATCAACTGACTTTCACAGTTGAGGGCATCGCGCTGACTTGTGCTGGTACCGTGCAGCGCGCGCATCACGAACTCCTTCCTGGGGAAAAGGTTTGGAGGTCGTTAGAGAATTCGCAAAAACTGCCGCACAGTACGGCAGGTCCTTTATCTTGCACTACGACTCCCGAACCTTTTCCCCACCTGCCAACACTTCGTTCCTCACTCCGATCCGAGCTCGTCCGGCAAATTCGGAAACTGCCGCTGGCGTTCACGAAAGATTCTCCACTGTTGCGCTGGAACGTCCCTGCGTCTTTCGTGAAGAGCGCACTCCGTCCAGTTCAGCTCGGACCTGTTTGCACAGCCGCCACATTGCCGCGCTAATCGTTTCCGGCAGATCGAATCCGGCTGCCTCGGCGCGGCTCTTCAGTTCTTCAATCTCCCGCTTGAGAGGCGTTGGCAGTTTCAAAGTGACCGCTTCGCTTTCCTGTTTGCGCTTCAGAACTCCCATCGGTCGTCTCCTTACGGTTTTGGCAGTCAGCCTTCGTATGGACCGGGAAAAACCAGGTCCTGAGTGATCATCACGTCAAAGCGATAGCCCGGCCGAATTTCGATCGTGGGCGGTCGATTCACTCCGTTTCCGATCATCTGTTGGCCAAGACCTCCGAACTGTCCGGATGCGGCCGAGCCAGCAGCTTCGCCGGCCATCGCCCACTGATTCGGTTGGTAATAGCCGTATGGCCCATAGGTTCCGCCGCCGCCGAACGCGGCCATCTGTCCAACCATCTGGCCGGCGCTGATCAGGCTCATCAGAGCCGCCGTCCCGAAGGTCGCGAGGTAATGGTTGTCTACTTGGTCCGAGAAGCCTGCGTAGCCGCTCTGATCCATTCCGGGCATCTGCGGAAGATCCATGCTCGAAGTGTTCGGGAAGATCAGTCGTTGCCAGGCGATCTGAACCCGCTTTTGTCCATAGGCTGACGCGTTCTGGTAGGTGCCTAAAAGTCGGCTTCCCTGTGGCACGAGGACATATCTGCCGGAAGCACTGTCGCGAACGTTCTCGCTGACCTGGGCCAGGATGGGTCCGGGGAGATCGGAGTTGATGCCGCTGACGAGAATGGCCGGTACCACACTGCCCGCCATGACGGTGTAGGGCGAAGTGGCCGGATGAATGTTGATGCCGGCGGCATTGGTGATCGACTCCGAAGCCTGTGTCTTGCCGTTGGCAATTTCTAACGAGTTACCGCCGTGGAAGGCCTGGACCATCTGCGGTGCTTCCAAAGCTTTCAAGTACTTCTCCGCCGACCACTGCTCGTAGCGGCTAGGCGGTCTGCTAGCCTGTGGGTTGGGCGGCTGCTGCGAAGCGGGAACTACGGCCTGTATCTGCCTTGTCGTTGGTGTCGCGTGGGGCCTCGATCCGTGCGCGGCCAAGTCCTCGATTTCGCTTCGGCTGCGGGCCGTAGCGCTCGGGTCCTCGATGGTTCTTTGTGACGTGGAAGTACGGCTGCTTCCGGATGACTGCACGCCTAGCGCGATGGCCACGCCTCCGATGACGGCGGCGACAATAAAAAGCACTCCGAGCAGACGGTTGAATCGTCCCCCGCCTGGGTGCTCCTGAGCTTGCTCCTCGTAATCCTTAATTGGGTCGACGGCTGCCACAGCGTTCACCTGCTTCCGCCCGCATAGGAGATCGTCACCCGGTCCTGTTCCCGTCCGACTCCCGAGACGAGGACGGCCTTGTCGACAAGTCGATCGACGACGTAGTAGCCACCCTCGACGCGGTAGTTGACCATTTGAGTTCCGGTGCCGGCTTCGATGAGTAGCGCGGGGGCTTCGCTCGATTTCATATCGCTGGGCATCTGCACGTAGATGCGCGATCCATCGTCAAACGCTCGAACGGGCTTCCACGTCACGTTGGGTCCGGAGATTGTGTACGAAAAATTCAGCTGCGCGGGATCGATAGCGGGGCCTTTGCCCGCTCCGTCGGATTGGAGCCAGGAATCGGTAGTTTCTTGCTTGGCTTTTGCCGCTGCGGCATCGGCATCTTTCATGGCCGCGATCACGTCGTCCGGGTAGTAGAACTCGACCTCCTGAACGCCATGCGAGCGTGAACGCAGGATCAGGTGATAAATGTGCCTGGTCGTGTAGATGGTGAGATTCGTTTCGATGGATGGGATTTGAGGTTTAACCGCCAGATGCGGGACGGGGTTACGCGGATCGCCAGAGGCGGCCGGCGTGGCCATCCACCGTTCGGTGTCGCCCATCGCGACATCGGTGATGGTTTCTCCCGCTTCGAGCTGGATGTCGGTGGTTCGAAGCGGAGCGCAATCGATGGTCGGCTCCGGCTGCTGGCCGAAGGGAAAGAGGATTCGTTCGGCGGTTCGGTCAACGGGCCAAGAGTCGCTCGGTTGGTGCGCCTTGATTGCTTCCTGAACTTCGGCGGATTGGCGAGCGAGAATGTCGGCACCCGTGGGCAAGGCCGCGACGGGTTCATGCTTAGGTGGATCGACCGTGATCTTTGGTGGTGGAGGTGGGGCCTGCGTAGCAGAGCACGCGCTCAAGGCGAGCACTAGCATGAGGTTGGCTGCGGCGTATTTCATTGCGTGCCCTCCCTTGGTCGTACTAGCCCTGTTGCTCGGTCCAACTGATTTGGGTCACGTAAAAGCCCAGCGGATTGCTCACGATCGAATCGTCAGAGTTCGGCGCGACGATCTGCGTCTGCATCACCGCCTCCCAATGCGAAGGAGACCCGAAAACCACACCGTTCAAGTCGCGTTGAACCTCGGTCCAACGAACTTGGTAGCTGCTCGGCGAGAGCTGCAGAATTGAATCGATCTGAACCGAGACCGTTTGCTTTTCCGCGAGCTTGAAAGGGTTATGCGCGAAGTCATCCGAGTGGTAGTAAGCGTCCAAGAATTTGTCAGCCGCGCCGCGCGTATGCGCGAGCAAGGCGTTCAGCATTTGATGTTCGACCTGGGGGTCGGTGCTGACGGTTCGGGCGTTGCGAATGAAGGCGGCTACTTCGTAGCGCTGAATTCGCAACGACACTTCCGGTGACGAGGCTGGCGCGAGCAAGTTTGGAACGGTGAGCGCATAGCCGAGTTTGTCGACCTCGACGACGTATGGCAGATAGCGGCTTCGTGTGGTGAGCCATACGAAGCCGCCGGACAGAATCAGCGCGAGGACAAGAAGCCCGCCAGCGGCTATCTGCCAATTACGTTTGCCGAGAACGAGATCGGCGTAACGCTCATCCCATTCTCGGCGAGCATCGACATAAGGATTCGAGACCATTGCTGCGCGCTCCTGCGACGGCCAAATGGACTCGACGACCTGTCCGAAAATTGTCCGAGATTTGTCCGAGAACTGAGCGCAGAACTGCCCAAAACCACCCAATCGGGAAGTTCCGAACCTCAGGAAAATTGGGGTGTTTTGGGCTGGAGGATGCTTGCTTTCGGACCGCCGGATAATTCGTAATCAGCAGGTCGTCGGTTCGAATCCGACGGGTGGCTCCAATCCTCGTACAATCACTTCAGCCTTTCACGATAGTTCACGATCAGACCGTCTCCCGGCATCTTGAAGGTCGACAGCACGTGAGCGAAATCGCCGACTGTCCCGAGCCGATCTTCGGACAGCTCCAAGCTCGAGGATCGCCCGATAGGATCCGCCGTGGGCGGCTTCGTCTCTGCCGACGAGATGGAAGATCGCTTCCAGCACCGGGTCGCCCGCATCGCGAGCCTTGTCGTTCTGTACTTTGTATGCCGCATAGGTGGCGCCTTCCTGCAGCGCTCCATACCATCCGCCGCATGGTTGCATAGGGCAGGTCCCAGGCCCGCGCGGAAACACCGTCCGCCAGGGTTGTGAACTGCGACTTGGAACGCTGTCCCGAGCGGGTCAGATATTCACGAATCACCAGTCCGTGCCAGCTTTCCTCGAAGGCCCAGCGATTCTGGAACCACGACATCCCGAAGTTCTCGCGCAGCATCTCGAGTGACCTGGAAGCATAATCGGGAACGTAAAGTTCTTCGGAACAGTACAGCTCGATACGGCGCACGGTCGCATCGCAGGTCCGCGCAATTCAGTTTGTCCCATGGAATATCGTCGAAGATATTCCAGGCGGCGGCCAGGTGTCGGCGGGCCGCCTGCACGGTTACGGGTTTCTCCATGAAGCATGCACACAACCGCGCGGCGCGGCAGGCAACCGCCAGGTAGCCGTTTCGCCGGAAGTCGCCGCCGTCGGCGTTGGCGGCGGCCCGTTGGGGGGATGCATGCTTCTTACTCGCGGAACAAGGGCGGGACGGTTCCAAGTCAAACTTGCTACCTGGTGCTCTCAGGCTCAGGGACATCCTCCGTAAATCCGCGCGCCGACGCGCTAAAACATCGGATCGCCAGCGTGAAGTCCCAACAGCATCCGTCCCGCCGGCCGGTACATCTTGGGGTGCACCATTCCATGCTGGCAGGCAGTCAGGATGTCACGCATGATCCGATCGAGCGGGCTGGTGCGGTAGATGGCGCTGGTGGCTGCGAGATCGTACATCGTCGTGATCAGCTCTTTGGCCACACGATGCACATGGATCAGCATGATTCGGTACATGGCACGCTGACGCGCCGAGAGCTTCTCGTCGCGGGTGAGTGTACCCCAGAGTCCTTCCAGGCTGGAGTAGGCGAAGCTCCGAGCGGCCGCCAACTGACCTTCCGCAATCGCAACTGCTTCATGCGCACGTGAGTCGTCGCGCAAGAGGCGGCTGCCGAATAGTTTGTGCGGATCCGGCGCTAGCTCTTTCTTCTCCGCCAACTCCTCGACCGCGTCGAGTGCGGCTCGCGCGAGGCCCAGGGGCACTCCCGCATGTGAGACTAAGAACAGCGGCGCGAAACGGTAGAGAGGTCCGGAGCACTGGGGTCGCTCGGCAAAATTCCAGCTCTCCTCGAAAGGTACGAAGACATCTTCGACGACGTAGTCATGGCTGCCGGTTCCCGAGAGGCCCGTGGTATGCCACGTGTCGAGGATTTTGCACGCAGATGGTGGAAACAGCATCACACGAACTTCCGGTCGTTCATCGGGAAGCCGTCGGGGCTTGCCCCCCTCGAAGACGATACAACCGCCAGCGACTAGCGATGCATGCTGGCATCCGCTGCCAAATCTGTATCGGCCGCTGACCCGATACCCGCCGTCCACGAGATCCGCGCGTCCAATCGGCATCACTTGCCCCGCCAGGGAGAAGTTCGTGTGGCCGCACAAGCGTTGCGCCACCGGAGGAGAAAGGAAGGCGCTGCCGAAGCTCCCCGCTGTCGAGATCATCGCGCACCATCCGACTGAACCATCCATTCGCGACAGCTCTTCGACGACCCGGACCTGCGTCATCGGATCGAGCTCGAGACCTCCGTAGGCGCGGGGGACGGCCATGCGGAAAGCGCCCAGCTCTCTGAGGGCCTCGACCAATCTCTCCGGCAAGCGGCGCTGCGCGTCCATCGCACCTGTGGACTCCGCTATCAGCGGAGCCAGCGCTTGAGTCGCCGCGACGATATTATTTACGGAGCGAGCATCGTGTTCAGCTGTCATAAAGGTTTTCCGCGCTACTTTCCTGAACGGGCCGAGGGTCAGCTTGTGATCAGATCGCCTCAGATGCGGCCTATCGTTCTGGCGAACGCCGGAAAGCCGCATTCGCGATGACCGAAAATAGCCATGATTTGCGGCTCGCCGCCATACCCGGAATCGTCGAAGCGGAAAACGCCGCGGCCTTGTCAGGTAAGTGCGAGAACCTGAGGCGGACGGGTTTACACCTCCAAATAGACGATTCTTGCGCTGGTTGCGCAGGACGCCAGCAGTAGCTGCTCGACAAACGCGGATCGTTGGGTTCTGACCGCAGCGGCTTCGCCAGTCCGCGAAGCCGCATCGCCCCGATCCGTCGCGATGAAACTGGATCACTTCGTCTGAGTAGCGCTGGTAGATAACGACGCACCCTTCGGTTCGTCTGGGTTCAGATCTCTATCAGTTCGGTCCTGTTCCTCAGAATGAGCCTCTCTTGGGAGCCGATTTCCACGTAGATCATGGTTTCGCGGGACAGGTTCTTCACATGAGGTGAAACGCACTGGTCGCGATTCCATCGGAGAGCACTGTGCCCAATTTTGTGCCCTGGTGTGCCCAAAAATGTGCCCCTACCGGATACCGCGTGAGATCACTGCATGCTGCTCGATCGCACTGACCAAGGTGCCTGCACTCCTTCTCTCCCAAGGGTTTTGTTGATCCCGAGTGATACCGAATGATGCCGACTAGTCTAGACGTTTTGGAGCGGGAATAGAATTCGTAATCAGCAGGTGGTCGGTTCGAATCCGACGGGTGGCTCCAGAAAAACCAAATAAATCAGCGTGATCTAAGCGGCTTTTCGTGCTGTTTCCAATACCGGTTGGAAGGTGATCTTCGCCTTTGCCCCTCCTGCTCGATCAGAACCCGGCAACAGTCTGGCAGAGTTGAGAATGAACGCCATCTCTGAGGCGACATGGATGAAGGCCGCCAGTGTAGGATTGAGCAGACCAACGGCGGCAAGACCGATTCCGACCATATCCACTGAAATCGTGCCAGCGAAGTTCTGCCAGATGATTCGCCGCGTCCAGCGTGCGATCGCCAAGGTCTCGGCGAACTTCAGCAAGTCATTACCAAGCAGAACAATGTCCGCGCTCTCGCGCGCAACGTCAGTACCGGAGCCCATCGCGACGCCGACGTTCGCTTCGGTCAGCGCGGGAGCGTCGTTGATTCCATCACCAACCATGGCGACGATGGCACCGTTGCGGACGAGAGTTTTGACGCGCGCCAGCTTGTCCTCCGGAAGCAAGTCTGCCTCGACCTCGGCTATATCAAGTTGGCGCGCAGCAATTGCTGCGATCGGACGCGCATCACCGGTGAGCAAGATGGGCCGGATGCGCATTGCTCGCAGCGATGAAATCGCGGCGCAGGCCTCAGGTCGAACTGTATCGGCTACGATGATCGTGCCCAGCAGTTGCCCCGCACGAGAGACGAAGACCTCCGTGCCGGTAGTGGAAACATCACCAGCCGTCTCGGGCACTTCCACCCCTGTCTGTTTCAACAAAGTCCGATTGCCGACGAGTATCGTCGCGCCATCGACTTTCGCGGTGATTCCGAGGCCGGGCGTGTACTCGAATTTTTCGGGTTCGCGAGGCGAAGATTCGCGCGCGACCGCATACGCGACAATCGCCTTGCCCAGTGGGTGTTCGGAGCGTAGCTCAGCCGAGGCAGCGACTTCCA
>Ga0335085_10001248_pt1 | contig 56785 bp, 61 predicted proteins | sample Lox_Sample_45_FD_206712 | JGI IMG/M metagenome (GOLD analysis project Ga0335085, IMG submission 206712) | Soil microbial communities from Loxahatchee National Wildlife Refuge, Florida, United States - Lox_Sample_4.5 | ecosystem: Environmental > Terrestrial > Soil > Wetlands | place: USA...
CAACGGGCGCAGCGGGCACCCAGATATTGATCAGCGGTTCTGGTTTCGGGAATGCGCAGGGCAATGGCCAAGTGACATTAAACAAGGTGCCGGTCACGGTCAATTTCTGGAGTAGTACGTTTATCAGTGTCACGATTCCGTCAGGCGCGAGCACGGGGGATTTGGTCGTTACCGTGGCACCGAGTATGAACGACAGCAATCCGGTTTGGTTTACCGTGACCTCGCAGCCGCTGCCAAGCGGATGGCTGGACCGCGATGTTGGCACAGTGACGGTTGTCGGAGCATCCAGTTATTCCAACGGGACGTTTACGATCAACGGTTCCGGTTATCAGATATACAGCGCGGCAGACAGTTTCCATTTCGCGTACCAACAGCTAGCGGGGGATGGAAGCATCACCGCGCGAGTGGTCAGCATGCAGGGAGCCTCCGGTTGGTGGGCAGCGACTGGTGTGATGATCCGCGAAACGTTGAATACCGTGTCGGACAATGCGGCTTTGCTAGACAATCCTCAGCCCCACAATTTCGGCTTCGATGTAAGGACGGCAAGTGGAGGCAGTACGAGTCAGATTGCTTGGGTCAGTTTGACGCCTCCCTACTGGGTACGAGTGACACGTAGCGGGAATGCTTTCCGCGCCTACTCATCTCCCGATGGCTCCACGTGGACGCAAGTTGGAACCACGCAAACCATCAACATGGCACAAAACGTGTATGCGGGTCTGGCCGTCGAAAGTGGGAGTACTTCCTCTTTAGCGACGGCTACGTTTGACAATGTTTCCGTCAACTCATCCTTGCTGAACCCGAATATTGGAAGCGTGCAGCCAACCTCAGGATCAGAAGGGGATACGGTCACGATTTCTGGAATCAACTTCGGCTCCACTCAAGGAAACAGCACCGTGAGTTTTGGCGGAGTACAGGCAACGACAGTCGGACCTTGGAGCGATACTCAAATCACGGCGGCTGTTCCGACCGGCACTACTACTGGCCCCGTGAGCATCACGGTAAATGGCCTGCAAAGTAACCAGAATGTGATTTTCACGATAAACGCCAATATTAGCGCAATCAACCCGAGCATTGGCCCCGTTCTGTCGCAATTCCAGATCACAGGAAGCGGCTTTGGAGCAACACAGGGGCAAAGCACTGTGACATTCAATGGCTTGCCTTCGCCCGTCCTAACCTGGAGTTCAACAGAAATCACTGCACTGGTCCCGGCGGGCGCAACGACTGGGAATGTAGTCTTGACCATTGGCGGAATTTCAACCAACGGACCCAGTTTCACCGTAACGGCAGCTCCCACGCCAACGATCCCGAGCATCACTGGCATTTCGCCTGCGAGTGGAGGTGCCGGAACGCAGGTGACAATCAATGGTTCTGCTTTCGGAGCAATTCAAGCCAGTGGCAGCGTTTTGCTCGGTACTGCGCTTGGCACCGTTGTAAGTTGGAGCGACACACAGGTCGTTGCGGTCGTGAACAGTGGTTCGACAACAGGTGTGGCGCAGATTCAACAGGCCGGTTACTCCTCAAACGCAGTGTCCTTTACGATTGCTACAACGACGCTCACGAGCGTTTCACCAAACAACGGAATGGCTGGAACGCAAGTCACGATGACAGGATCGGGCTTCGGGGCCACTCAAGGAGGCGGCATCGCATGGTTGGGCACCGCTCCGGCAGTCGTGAACAACTGGAGTGACGGGCAGATCATTGCTACAGTGAGCGCGGGGGCCGCCTCCGGTACGGCTCAGGTTCTCCAAAACGGCGCCTGGAGCAACTCTGTTCCGTTTACGATAAACACGCCACACATCACAGCAATAAGTCCGACATCGGGAAGTTCAGGAACAGTTGTGACTGTTACCGGCAACGGGTTCGGCGGCACACAGGGCAATGGAGTCGTTTGGATCGGCAACATGGCCGGGGTAGTAAGCGGTTGGAGTAATACCCAAGTCGTGGCGAGCGTCGCACCAAATGCGGTTAGCGGAATTGTGCAAGTCCAACAAAACGGAACTTGGAGCAATGCCGTTACGTTCACCGTCCCTGTGACTGTCGGCCAAGGAACTCAGGTAACCCTCGTTCCGAATGTTTTCAGCATGGTAGTCGGTGATAGTCGCACGATCCAAGCCCTTGATTCGAACGGCAATGCGGTCACGGGCCTGACATGGATTTCGAGCGATACAACGGTGGTCACGCTGTCGAGTGACGATCCACCGATCATTGCCGCCATAGCCGCAGGGAACGTAACCATTACCGCCGGAAGCGCCTCGGCAGACGTAACCGTCTATGCAGGACCAACGTTACCCACTGGAACGGTGGTTTGGACCAACCCTGGAGACAGCTCCGGTGTCTCTAATATTATGCCTGCTGTGCCGAGTTCGACGGGTGTGGCGGACGTGTTCGCCCAGAACAGCTCCGGTGTTGTTCAGGCAATTACCAGCGATGGCACGGAGGCTTGGCGGATTTCTGCTTTCGGCGGGAGCACATTGTTACCGGACTTCCAAGGCGGATTGATTGTCGCTGATTCGGTCAGCACACAATCTGTGCGAAAGTACGACGGAACCACTGGGGTCGCAAAGCCGCCGATCCCCTACACCGGTGGACAAGTCTTAGTACACACCGATGGCACGCTGTTCGTGATGCCGTCGTACCGTGGACAAAGCGCCAATCAAATCTCATTGTTCGACCCGGTTACCGGCTCGGCGAAGCCCAGCCCAACACTGCCGTCGGGCACCTACTCCTGGACGACATGCCCTGACCCCGGCCAACCAGCTTCGGGGTCGGGAACGAATTTCGCCGGTATAGGCCAAGCGATCATTGCCGGAGACGGGTATCTGTATGTTCCATATTCGACTACTTCAACTGTCAGTAACGTCAGTTGCGACAACACTGGCGCTGGCCAGAGCACTTATCAAATGGGTGTCTTTCGTGTGGGAAGTGACGGCTCCGCAACCGACATCTCACTTGGAAGTTGGAGTTCGAGTTGTGTGATTCCCGGAGGATGCGCTCCATATAGCGTTGGGAATATTGGTACGCTCATAACTAACGCTGATCAGGGCGTGATGTACTCCTGGCAGCTATTCAACTGCGACGGCATGAGCAATTGCACAAGTAAAAATCAACTCACCACGATCTATACTGACAGATCGACTTCGACGACTACCTTGAACGTTCCCGGTCATTACGTTCAGCCGACATTGCAGCGTGCAGATGGGTCCTACATCGGTACTTGCTGTGGGGACTACATACAGAATGGCTTGATGGTTGCATTTACCTCGTCCGGCCAACCGCTCTGGAGCCAGCCAAATGATACCCCACGGATGGCCACAGTGGGCGGGGGAATAACCGGTGCCTCCGGAATGACATACGATCGGAACGGAAACGCTAATGGGCAAGTAGCCAGTGGTATCACACAATCCTGGCTTGGCTACACGTATCAGGCTTCTCCTTCACTCTCGCTCATCGCAAATGCATCGATGACTCCTGACCCAAGCTTTTCGCCATTTCAACATGCAAACCAGTCCGTTAACGATACGGCCAAACAACAGGTATCAGCTGACCTTATCCTCAGATATGGGAGTAACCTCACTGTTTCGCCAACAAATGGAAAGGCTGATGTGTATCAAGAAGACATCGGCACGTCTTTGCTTGGAATGCAATCGGGGAAGCAGGGTGTGCTTCAGCAGTTCTGCGTTGCGGGAAACGAACTTGCCGCAACCGTGACTCCTCGTACTTTTCCTGGACCCGTCACGATAAAACGGTTTGTCAAATCTCAATCCTGCTATTCAGATCAAACACAGTACGACTGTGGAGTTTCCATCGGCGATGACACCGGAGGGCTTCTGACCACAAATCCTCAACTGCAGACCGCGGGTGGCAATGCCAATGGACAGGTTTTCAATTTGGACTTGCCCGGTTTCTCTGGATCCTACGTTACATTCAGCAGTGTACCGCTACGAGACCGGGTAAACTTCGAAGCGTATGCCGTTGGGCCAGACAATAACACTCAGATATCCCGAAAGATTAAGTACTACGTCCGCTTATCGTGCGTAAGCAATTCTCAGGGTGTACCGTACTTCAGCACGGTCCCGAATATTAGCAACGATAATCAAATAGGGTTTGGCGTGACGCCAACCACTTGGAATCTAAAGTAGGAGGAATCATCGCAATGCTTCGCCCGTTTATTCTTAGGTTGCTTATGCTGGAAGTGCTGCTAACGCTCGGTTTCTCTTCAGTTTGCTTTGCTGAGAGCTGTACAGACTTGAAGAGTGCTTCTGGATTTGACGCCGTCAGCTACATCGAACATGGACAAGTTAAGACAGCAGCATGCGCAAAGGTGGCTTTTCGGTTGATACAGCATCTACCAAAAGATGATGCAATTCCTGTCCTTATCAAATACCTGGGCTACAAACGGCCTTTATCCTATGCTGAGCAACATGGTGTTTCCACTAGCGGGGGCTATCAAGAGATTATGTATCCCGCTGTGAACGCTCTATACGCTATCGGCCTTCCGGCGGAACCCGCACTGATTGAAGTCGTTGCACGAAGCGAGGGTAAAGAGAGCATTGAACGCAAAAATGCTATGTATACACTGGAATTGATTGAGCATGGTGACACGGTTGCTCTCCTAAGGGTGATGCACAATCGCCGACTATCATTTGGAGATTCAACTGATGGTGCCAATTTGGAGTCTGCGATCCAAGAATTGAAGAAACGGCGGTGCCACGACAAGCTCGCTCAATTGTGTGAAGATGCTCTTAAAGAGTGATCCGGTCAGAATTTTGGGAAAATGCCAAACACCCGCATCGCCGACTAGATCGCCGCTGCGCGTTCCCTGCCCGCATATGTTTTGCGAAGTTAATGTTTACTCGCGCCGCCGAGTGTTTCTAATCATGGCTCGAACGGAAAGGATTGGAGGGGTTTAAATCTTGATCTGTTGTCGGGTTCCGTTGGGGAGACATCGAGCTTCACTCTAAGTGAAGCATGAGATCTGTTTCAGTCTGGGGACATCGCCTGCGACTTCACAAAACAATTGAACGTGCGTCTACACTCCGATCGGATCGTCCAACAACCGTCTACAATCTCAGCGCAGTGACCGCCGCAGTTCTGTCTACAGCCGAAATGCAAACGCACCAGAGGCTTTAGCCTCTTCTTGAAATCAATTGCATAGGCCGCGAGCTGAGAAGCTAGGGCACAGCCAGGAAGTCAGATGTCGATATTCACAAACCTGCCTCACCGTGGCATTGTTCGGATTTCGTAGCAAGAAAATGTTATTGACCGTCTGGCAGGACAACTGATAGTCGTCCACTACCTGCGGTTAATCATTGACTTGATACAGGCCTGATCCTAGACTGACTGCCAATTTCGGCAAACGGAAGAGCGTGGCTATTGTTCAGTGAAGTTATCCAGCAGCTCAGGTCCGAGGTAGCGGCTCACGATAGAATGTCGCGGATGCTGGGTCCGGTCGTAGAGACTTGGGCGTCACCGCCGGAAGAAAGCAGCAGTCCCTGACGAGCTCGGATCAACGCCGCAACTTCATCACATCGTGGAGGAGTTCACCGATGACTATCGATCTAGGCAGAAGCATTGCGATCGTTGCAGCCTTACTCTTCTTTGTCATCTCTCTCGCCGCACAGTCGGTGGAAGGCCACACCGGAACCCTCGCCGGTGGTGATGGTAGTGAATCATGGCAGTCCAGCTGGCTCGATATTAATCCACCAATCAATTTGAAGAAGGGAGAAATACTGCGAATTAAGGTAGACGGCGATGCCGAAAATGTTCTTGTAAGACTACTGCCCGCCACATCGCAACCGAGCTCGTCAGATGGAATCGAAGGAGGCGTTCGGAAAGTGCCCGCCAATAAGGTCATAGAAGTTAAGCTGGACCATGATCGGCCCAACGTGAAGCAAGTCTCAGTGCATTCTGCGAAGAAGGCTTGGGGAACCCCACTCGGCGGCAACAACGGCACTGTAATGGTAGTTAGCGTCGAACGAAATACGAAATAGGAACGGATATGATCGCTACGGATTCTCCGCTGGTCTACCTGCCGATAGCCAGTTTTGCGCTTGCTGCTGGCGGTCTGGCCATTCGATTTTTCTTTCCTTCAGGTCCGGCAAAGCAGCATTTGATCGCTGCAGTGTTTATATTTCTTATCCTTACGTGTGGCGTGCTTTGGCAACAGGGCTGCGAGCAAGACAGGCAAGTCCGCCGCGTGGCAGTTGATATCACTAAAGTGATCGGAACAACAAACTGACCTACGACGAGATCGTTGGAAGTCTAAGGCAACCGGACTATCGAGTCGTAGACGATGCTCTTAACCTCCTGATTGATGAGCAACGGATCGGAAGCGAGGATGCAACAATCACAGAGAAGCCATCCAAACCGCTTCGGGTCAGGATGTATTTTGTGCGGTCATTTTAGCGCGGCTACGACCTTCGGGCGTAACGGTGGCAGCCGCCTCAAATCGCGAGCTCATAACAGCCCCGTGCTTTAAGTCCTCTGAGCATCCTCCAGTCTTCATCCTCCTCGCCTCAGAGACACGAAGGCGAGTGATAAGAAATATAAGAAAGAAAATGTTACGGAAATTCGCGAGTTCGATTTTTTCCCAGCTTCCGCGGCTTCTCACCGGAGAAGTGTTTCCCTCCCTCTGTCTGCCTGTCAAAGGCAGGAGTAAAATTTCGGTGCATGACAAACAAACCCTACACCAAGTCCGGTCGGTTGGCGGACGTGCTTGCTCTGATTCAGGTACTCGCGTTTGATCCATATCCGCATCGAAGTGAGTCGGGGGGAAGCAAGGCGTCTGGGGGAATCAGGAGCGAACTTGGGGAACCATCATCTTCGCCCGGAGGCTGGATTGCGCTCGCAAAGGAACACCCAGAACTATTTAGAGTTGCCAAACAGGGGGATAGTCCGTTGTCCCTGGTGGCGCGTCACGTGTTACCGAAGGATCAGAGGCAGGAAGGTTTGTCTCAGGAGTTTGCGAATGTTCTTATTAGGGCCGCGATAGAACTTCATGATCGCCAAGTTGCAGCGGGGAATTGGTGGAAACAGTTCATGCCTCCACTGTTTGCTGCGCTAATTGCCGGAGCGCTGGCTATCGGTTCTCAGGTTATAGTCTTGCGTTTGTCACACCCCCTGACAACAGGGCGCTTTGTTCATGCTGGCGATCCGTATCCGGATGCGATCCTGCTGGACACTGCGACGGGGCGCTACTGTTATGGCGATATTGCCGGTCAAAAGAATCCTTCCAACGTCCCAAGTTGCAAGGATCTTCATTAGCGAAGTGGGAACTCTCCCGCTTTAGGCGGGCCACATTCCGAGGAATGATAACAGTCAAGAAGGTGTAACTTCGTGCGTAGGTAAGGGGCATGTTCGGTTTTTGTAACACAAACAATTTTTACTTGACGCGGTCCGATCACGGGCGGACAATGCCACCGTCTTCAGGTTTAAGCGCTTTCCCCAAGCGTACCTATTCGGGCCACACATATTACGACCGTTAACCTGAGGGTCAAGATAAACCCTCCGTCGGATGAGTGTGCGTGTTGGTGACGGAGCGCGCTCTGGCAGTACGATTCTAAGTAGACCCAAGTCGCGCCGACATAAAAGAACGCCCGAGAACTCAAAACGTGGTGGATCGACAAGTGACAAATTGTGAAAACGAGTGAGGAGGTTAGCCCATGGCGAATGTTTATATTGAAGCACGTCCGAAGGGGAGGCCTGAGGGTTCCCCTATTCAAGATTATGTGGTGGAAGATCATGCAGACCACGAACTCGCCAGCTTCAGAACCCAGAGAGAAGCCATTGACTGGGCGAAGGCAAAAGGCCACGCACCTCTGGTCGCTCGCGTCCGACACCTCAATGATAAGAAGAACCCAGATCATTGGCGATCTGTCTGATTAGTGGAGTCAATACAAAAAGGGGTTTTGGGGTCTCTGTTCACATCAGGGGAAGTAACACAGATCGGTCCAGCGTTCGCGATGCGAATGCTAGAGAGGAAGTGTATGCGTCTAGTCTTCATTCTTCTGGCTTGCATCTTCGTTCCTACTCTCGATTCTTTTGCTAGTTCTGACGATGTGGGATGCGTGGATCATCCAAAGATACAAGATGCAAGGCGATCATTGTCAGTTGTGCTATACCCTTTCATTCCAAATTACAAGGAAGTGCTTTATACCATCAAGTCTGGTTTCGAGAAAGCACATCCGGACATCGAGCTCTGTTTCATCGATCTCAGTGCAAACTATTATGCGAAAGATAAGCATGGAAAGCCGGCGAAGGCATATATTGGCACCACTGAAGCCGACATTTACGAACTGGATTCGGTTTTCTTGCAGGATTTCGCCGATAATCAAAAGATCCAAGAACTGCCCGCCGCCGCGCAGCTCTCAGCCGACCAATTGTTGAGTAACGCGGTCTCCGGCTCCACAGCTGGTGGTAAACGCTACGGTGCACCTCACTGGGTCTGCGGCAATTTCCTCTTTTTTCGTGCCAGTGATGCGGCGATTCGAAACGCGAAAACGTTGGCAGACCTTGAGGGAGCAATTGGAGGATCGGACCATGCACAGGGCACCGGTCTGTTAGTTGATCTGAAGGGAAGTTCAACCCTGGGCGAGTTTTATTTGGAAGCCGCAACCGATCAATATGGGTGGCCTGACGCTTCGCGCCACGTAAACGCTGTCGAGAATCCACTCGAAAACAAGCTGGCACGTCTGTCCCGCCTCTGTGACGAGGGATACTGCCGGGACAATGACTATCATGGGACAGAGGTTTATGGTCGTGCTTTCGCTCGCAACAAGGGAAGAGTCCTCGTAGGTTACTCGGAAACGCTGCACGCTGTTCTTTCCGAAACCCAAGAGGGATGCGTGAAGGGCGACAGATGCCTAACGGACTCCGACATTGACGTGGCGCAGCTATCACTAGATGACAAGAATGCTCATCAAATCTCGTGGGTCGATTCATTCGTCATCGCGAAGGGATGCAACGCAATGTGTCTGACGGATGCAGTGCTCTTTATTCAGTATATGAATCAAGACGCGACCTACGTGAGCATCTTGCAACCAAGCCCGGATGGGCCCCCAGCGTATTTGTTACCGGCCAAAGTGAGTCTGTTCTCGAACGTCGACATAACGGGCGCTGCGCACCTTTACCCGAAGCTAAAAAAGATCATCGAAGCAGCTGCAGCACCTTCGGGTTCAGGCTTGAATGACGCGCTAAGAAACGACGGAGCGACCATCGATGCGACGCTGCCCGTAAAATAGGTGTATGGAACTAAGAACTGTTCGTGATCGGTTCAGATTTGGCCAATGGAATATGCGAGGCGGCCACGAACGTATTAAATCTGGGTATGCTCCCAGTGCACTTGCCGTACCAAAATCGTTGCCCTGATCTGGGTTGGCAGCCCAAAAGTGGATAGGAGGGCGAGTCCCTGCCACGGTATAGGAAAATTATGGCGACGAAGACGAGAGTTTTGACGTTCATCGAATCAGGCAAAATGGGGCACGCAAAAGCGTGCTCGAACCGGAAGCCCGCCGCCTAATGTGCTTTCTTTCCCTTTACCTTAGCCCAACGTGCCCGTTGCGCCGCTGCGATCCTTTCGCGCGCCTCCGCCGATATCTCCGTTTGCCACCCCTACCTGTCCTACCACGCCCTACATCACTCAATGCAGCAATTGCTCGATCTAACCTATCGCGTTCTTCCTTTAACTGCGTCAGTACTGCACCTAAATTCGTCATTTTTTTGCTTTCTGTGGGGAAGATTTGACACCTTCGAAAAACATCATACAAGAGAGCTGTCACACCAAACATCCTTTGTTCTTCGGCTCGCATCGACGTGCAGTCAGAGCGACCAATGATAAAAACAGCCCTGTATCAAGGGCTGCAATTGAAAGCAAAATGTAATACCTGACTAGGGTAAATCAATACTCGGATGGCAGCAGAATGGTCGTCGTACTTCTGTCTGCCTCTGTAATGACCCAGATCCGCGCTCCATCCTTCAGCATGTAAGCTGACAGAATTCGGAGCCCGTGCTCTAGCGAGTAGTTATTTTCGCGCTTGTCATGATCATCCAAATCACCCCAATCGTGATTGAGATGCCGTTGAACGAACTCTAAGGGTGTCTGCTGGTTGTGCTGGAGAGCTTCAAGAGCGCCAGGAGTGGCGACCAATTGACCAAGCTCAAACATACTTCCTCCTACGGTATTAGCGAGAAAACGATGTGCGGCTTGTGAGCTGTAGAAGCTAGGATTGGAGATGTATCGTAGAGTGGGACTGGTTAAATCGCGGGCAGATTATTTGTAAAGCGCTACTCTTAGTTTAAGTTCCCCACGCTTAAAGTCAACAGAACCTCGATTTCCGATGCTAGAGGCGAAGGCTACAGAAAGCATTGGGCTCTCCGCCGTTACGGCCGGGGCCCGAGTGTTTCCTTTGATACGATAACGATGTTGGGCTGACACCAAAGTTATTGATCACGCGATCTTCTGCTCACCGTGTTTATGGCTCCAGTCGCGGATCGCGGCTCGGGTCGATGATTTTGCTCTTGCGACGTCTCCGTTCTATCCTAAGTTCCATACCTTGCTGGTGGAATTGCGTTCAGAGTTGCTGATCGCCACTCATCGAAATATTTCCGCAGGTTGGATGTGATTCGAGAACCGGCCGAACCTACAGACTTGCCTAGCTCATACTCGACGGTGGTCAACGAGCGGTGGGGATCGACCTTCCCAGCATCAATAGGAATTCGCTTTCCTTTGCGTCCACCACAACCGTATTCGTAGCTTGGGGCACGGAGAAAAAGACTCTCCGCGCATACCGTCGAATGGTTCTGAACGTGGCAGACTTTGGCAAGGTCGAAAAAACGATATTGCGAACACCGAGCTTCGTTAGAAGCGTGCGCAGCTTGATCAAAAGCGCGAGCATTGCTTTCTCCCGACTAGGATTCTTTTCAACCGCGAGCTGCCAAACGAATATTGAGTTCTCTGGTCCTTCCACCGGTACGGCAAGCAAGTACCCGAGTGAGCCTTTCTTGCTATCTTCAGCTAGAAGGCAAATCGCACCTTTGATCTTCAGCAGTAACCACAAAACATACGTTGGCGGAACAGTGAAGTTTGTCTGCTTCGATGCTAGTTGCTGGACAAATACGAAATCCGCAATTTCAAGTGGTCGAACATGGATGTGGGAGCCGGTTGACATTGCGCCTTCTAGGTTCGGTTCATTGTCTCTTGACGAGATTTCCTTAACTGTAATCTCTCATCCGACACTGTCAAGAGATGATCGATATCGGCCCGTGAAACTTGCACCACGGTACTTCAAGTCTTATAATCGATGGCCCGACCGACAAAGGCCCTTCGTCATTGCTCTCGAGACACATACGCGATGACAGCAGCTGCTGCCGTGAAGATGCTCATAGAGTAGTGCTCGCTTTCCCAAGGCTTCCTCTTGCGAGGTAGACGCCAGGCCAGTTCGGGAAATATTTGGGCTACAATCGACGCGATTTCGTCCTTTGTGGCAGCTTGGTACTGCACGAAGTGTCGGCCTAAGATCGTCGGATTGATGCGGATTGTGCGCTGCTTGTTCCTGCGAAGAGCATTTCTGATGGAGTTTCGAGTGATCCTGGTCCTGTGATTTGCCGCCTTTGACCTAGCAGACAGCACTATCACTGCCGAGGGATGGTACGTTCTCAAGAGCCGTTCGAACCGGTCACCCAAACAATCATCAAACTGAGGACGGTCACAGGTACGGACGCCACAGTCAAGTGCCGTCCGGTCTTCAATAACGACGAAACCAAAGCTGCGTGCTCGTACACAGATCCCGAGGAGGCGAGTGTTCTCGCGTAATGAAAAATCCTGTTTCCGGTTCGTGCCTTCTTCCATTGTTCAAAGGTGTTTGCTCCTTAGGCATATTCTTTCACCGGCCTCTCCTATATATAGCGGACCCCATTCGGTCTGTACGCCATTGAGAGGCCGGTGAAAGAATACGGCAGTCTGCGAAGCCCCGATGCGCACTACCGTCTTTTCAGCGCGCCTTATCGACTCTAGTCGTGCGGCGCTGCTGACGCTCCTTGAGCCACTCAAGTTTCCGCTCAATGTCACGTAATGATTTGTTGCGATGACTGCCTCTTTCGGTCAAAAGCAATGCCTCAAATTGACTAATTTGTTTTTCGATTGCGCCCTCGACTGTATCGTACAGACCCGGAAACAGTTGAGTAATCGGAACCTCAAATATCACCTCATATCCCAGAGCCATAATAAGTGGGGGGATGGAACGGAATAGCTCATGCCGCGACACGGCACCCGCTTTTCCGTATCCCAGAATGAAAGCGAGGTCTCGTTGGCTGAGGCCTGCCTTCTTCCGCTTCGCACGGACATAATTTACCAGCCGATCCGCCATATTGAAGATTGTTGCCGCCAGACCTTTTCTTAAGAGTAGCAAGCGGCACTCGTCCGTCGAGGAGTGCGGATACTCGCGGCGCGCAAGCCTTTAGCCGTTGGCTTGGGGACCTAAATAGACGCGAGCACTTTCAGAATGCTCGGGAAACCGTGCCCCAGCGAACAAGGAATGGGGACAGGCAGTGGATAGTGAGTGTGTTGTCTGTTTACAAATTTCTCGCCTCTTCGTGCCATTCCACGCGACAGCGCCTCCCTTTGCGGAATGACGACCAGCGCTAGAATTTCTCTCTAATGGGAGAAAAACTACGAAGCTCTAAAACGTTAAAGGCGAAACAGCCGAATCCAAGGGCTTTAGGAAAGTCGAACTCGGCACATCACGGACGGCCTCGAGAATTGTGGATCGCATCTATCGAATATGCGCCTCCGGATTCGGCGGAATTAGCGGTTCGACTGAAGCGCGCCTTTGATTTATTAGGGCTTGAGGGCGAGATTTTGCGCTCTCTTGCCGATTCACAATCAAAAAGTAAGATGAAAGAGAACAGTCGCCCGGACGACTGTGTTGGCAACCCTTAGGGAATATCCGATATTCTCGATTGCATTCTCTTCTCACCACCTTCATGACACCCCAGCTGAAAATAGCATGCGCACTCGTTCGCGTCAGCTCCGAAGAGCAAGCACGTGGAGGATACGGCCTGGAGTTCCAGGAACGGGATATTCGAGCCTTCTGTGTCCAAAATAACCTCGAACTCGTTCGGGTGTTTCGCGATGAAGGCTATTCTGGTGCGACGACGGAACGGCCGGGACTTCAGGAAACCTTAGAATGGGCGCGGGAAAAGCGTTTTCATGTCTTGGTTATCTGGAAATTAGACCGACTTTTCCGTGACACTAAACTGACACTTCAGACCGTCGACGAACTAACGTCGTTAGGCATTGAAGTCCGATCTGTTCAAGAAAGCTTTACGCACGATTCCAACGGCAGATTCCTATTGACCATCTTTGCCGCCGGAGCCGAAAAAGAACGACGAGATATAACTCTTCGGATGTATTCCGGAAGGGTTGCTGCTGCACGTAAAGGCACTTGGGTCGTAGGAGGCGTTCCTTTCGGATATCGCTATGATCCTCGAGAAAAGCGGCTGACAATGGATGAGGAAGAAGCGCGAATCGTCCGAAATCTGTTTCACTGGCTCGTTCGTGAGAAACTCAGCCTCTACAAAGTTCAGAATCGGCTGAATGAGAGGCACGTGCCAACGAGGTTTGACAGAGTGGGACGAAAGACGCCCTCCGGTACGACGGGTTGGTGGGCGAAGCGGACGGTTGGTCGCATCCTGACTAACGAGATTTATCAGGGGACCCGAGTGTTGCGCCGCCAACCGACCTCGTTTTCGGCGAATGGTGGGATCGTTCCCAGCAACGATGAGGTAACAACGGTAAAAGCACCAGCAATCATTTCGCGATCTCTATTCGATAAGGCTCAAGCCCAGCTTCACGAAAATAGTCTAAGGTCCCCACGTCGCACCAAAGAACTCTACCTATTGAGGGGATTACTCGTTTGCGGGAAAGACAACCGCAGGATGCAAGCTGCGCGTCATGTGAATGGCCGAAGCCAACATCGATACTACGTCTGCCCGGGTACGCGCAAGGCATTCACTCCGGTCCGTTGTCCCTCTCGAACTATCAGCGAGTCGCGGATTGCGCCTCCCGTCTGGGAGAAACTAAAGGAACTCCTCAGTGATCCAGAAACTGTCTTAAAGAATCTGCAAGAACTTCTCTCTCACACAATTGGCGGGACTGATGCTCCTTCGCGAATCATATCGCTCCAGGAGCATCAGCGAAAACTTGTCGCTCGGCAAGCGCGACTGGCAGAGGTCTACGTTGCGGGAGCTATCGATAAACAGGTCTTTGAAATCGAGAGTTTAAAGCTGAAACTAGCAATCGACGAAGCAAAAAGTCAGCTCGCCCTGAAGCAGAGCCAGTTGATGACTGAGGCGGACATTGCTGCGCGAGTGGTTGGCGTACGAAGCCTTTATAAGCGGTATCGAAGGGGGTTGGCCGAAGCGTCTGACGGAGTAAAACGTGAATTATTCACTTTATTTATAGCCAACGTTCGGGTTGACGGAGATGACCTGCATATTCACTTCCGGCTGCCAGAGCCAGATGCTTTTGTGGGACGAGCGTCACAACACTTGTCCCGCAAAATAGAGTTGCCCCTAGTGCTGCATACAAGGCTAATCACGCAAAGTGAGCTATGGAAGCAAAAGGGGGTTGTTAGAAACCTTGGTCATTATGCACAGAAGCGGAAGCTCAATCCAAATGGCTATTTGCCAAAATTCCAATAAGGTATATGCTGAAACTAAACTAACCAGAGGATAGGTACTATGAACGAAGTCACGATAATCATCGACAAAAAAGAGCATAAATCCCCGAGCCCTACGACGGGTCACGATCTCTATGTGCTTGGGAAAGTGGATCCGACAGTATACGATCTTTTTCGTGAAACTCACGGCAAGGGTGATGACCAGCTCATTCCAAACGATGCATCAAAAATCGAACTAAAGAATGGTGATCACTTCTTCAGCCTGAAGAAGAAGCTCAACCCTGGCAGCCAATGCCGATAATTCCTCAAAGCGACGAGGATTACCTAAAAGGCCGCGGCTTCGATTACGAAATTGTGCCGGTCGCAGGTGAAATACACCTGACTATCAGAAATTGGCCTTTCCCACCCGCATACAATCCTCGGTCGGCTGATCTCTTGATCAGAATTCCTGCGACTTACCCGGTAAACCAACTCGACATGTTTTGGACTATTCCAGATGTGAAGCTTCAAGGGGGTGGGTGGCCCCAGGCTGCGGACGTGCACGAGACGCATGGCGGGAAGAACTGGCAGCGATGGTCAAGACACACTCAGGAGTGGCGTGTTGGTATAGACAACCTTCGAACATTCATTACGAGCATAACCGTGGAAATCAACCGTGGAATCTAATGCGCTACAGTGTGACATTCCTTGAGGAACAATATGAGGCGCTCACGAACCATCTTTTTCAAGATCGCCAAGTCGAGAGCGCGGCTTATCTCCTATGTAAAACATCGGTATCGGCGGACGAGACAAGATTGTTGGTACGGGTCGTGATTCCAGTCACCCCTGATTTTGTTGAATCGGCAAGCCGTTCGGATATCGTCATAAAACAGAGTTCCTATAGAAATGCCCTCAAGGCAGCGCACTTAAACGATGCCTGCTTCGTTCTCGTGCATTCCCATCCGGAAGAATACCCGGACCACTCGGCCCAAGATGACCACGAAGAAGAGTCGCTGTTCCGATCTGCGTATGCTCGGATTCATTCCGAGACCTCCGTCCATGCAAGCCTCGTCATTTCCGCCCCGCGTAAGCCAATTGGCCGGGTTTGGCTAGCCGATGGATCTACTCAACCAATCGACCGAATTAGAGTTATTGGTCGTAGGTTTGCGTTCTTCGATCCTGACGACGAGGCTGCAATTGATCTCGCGCTATTTGATAGACAGATTCGAGCATTCGGAGAGCACGTTCAACGATTGTTGAGTCGCCTTCACGTGGGCGTCGTTGGGCTTGGCGGCACGGGATCGGCAGTTTGTGAACAATTGGTGCGGCTTGGCGTCGGTCGGTTGACGATCTGTGATCCGCAAAAGTTTGAAGTCACAAATATCAATCGTGTGTATGGCTCGCGGAGAACTGATGAAGGCATGCCGAAGGCTGAAATTGCCGCACGATCCATTCAGGAGATCAACGTTGGTACGGTAGCCGATCCCATCATCGGAAGTGCTACGAGCCGGCCCGTTGCTACCAAACTGAAAGAGTGCGATGTCATTTTTGGTTGTACCGATGACGAGTGGGGAAGGTCAATATTGTCCAAGCTGGCGGTCGTCTACGTTATTCCGGTTTTTGATATGGGCGTAGAAGTGGATTCGGAAAGTGAGAATATTAAGAGCGTTCGTGGCCGCGTAACCTGTCTGATGCCGGGTTCGCCCTGTGTGTTTTGCCGAGGCACGGTTACTCCCGATGTGCTTGGTGCAGAGATACTTCACGCTATTAATCCAGCCGAGTACGAGGCTCGAAAGAAAGAAGGATATGTCCCCGGCCTTCCTGGAACAGCGCCGGCGATCATTCCGTTTACAACAGCAGTCGCATCGGCGGCGATAGCCGAATTGCTGCACCGCGTGACGGGCTACATGGGAGCTGATCGCAACCCGAGCGAGGCAATTCTTCGTTTTGACGAATCCAAAGTGAGCACCAATTCGAAATCTGCCAGGGAAGGTTGTTGGTGTTCAGACCGGAGTGCGTGGGGGATAGGGGACGTCGAGCCTTTCCTCAATCTGACATGGGCAGAGACTTGATATGGGGATTTTCGAGTGGTTGAGAAAAAAGAAGCGGCAGAGTATTCCCAAATATTTCAACGATATCGTTATCGTGAATCAGATTTCAGACATCCCGGACCAAATCGGAAACAATGTATATGTTGTCAGACGTGGGAAGAGAAACATCTGGGCCGTCTTTATGTGCCCGTGTGGGAAAGAACACAGGCTGACCGTAAATCTCTCCGAAAATCGGCGACCGTATTGGCGTGCACACATAAAACGGAAAAACTTTACGCTTAATCCGTCAATTTGGCTGAAGGAAGACTGCTACAGTCACTTCTGGGTCGAGGATCATAGAATTCTTTGGGTCGACGACTAGGACCACGCGGACTTTGGAGTAGCGTCTCGGCCTTCCATTGCAGTGCGCCCAATCTAGTATTTGACTGGACAGTTTTCATGAACGCCGTTTGTAGTGAGAGACTTTCAATGGGTTACTTAGGAACCTCATCACGAATACTGGAGCGTACTGGAAGCTTCAATTTCAGTCGCTACAGCTTGCCCTTCGAGATATTGTAGCGGCTTAAGCAATGCATTTCGAGAAAATGCTATACCCCATATTTCGGGCTTTACCCAAGCCGGTACGCTGCGAAGAGATTGCAGTAAGCGGTGCAGGTTGAAGCGGTATACGATTATCCGGTTCACAATCGTGTAAGCAAAATATGCAAGCAGGAAGGGCCAACTAATGGGGTACGTGCGAATCAAGTGCTGTCCTACCTGGACAATCATGCGCTCATGTACGCGAAGGAAATTGATCCGTACCTCATGAGATAACGTTCTATCATCGAGGAGTTGAGTCCGCAGGCAAGATCTCTGTAGGTACTCAGGTTTCACAAACGATAAAACCGTTATAGATAAAAGCCTAAAGAATGAAATGCGAGTGGCAAAGCAAATAAAGGAATTTATGTGAAATTCCAGTTCTCGGTATAGAGGGTGGCCGAATTCGACAGCATGATCATAGGCGTAAAGAAACAGTTCATAACGCAATCGATACAGGCGATTTTTGAACGAAGCAATTCGATATTCACGCCAGCAAAAGAACACCTCATACCAGAGCAAAAGAGCTCCGATCCAAAAGAACACAAGCGCCGTTGCGATATTCATCGAATTTGCAGCATTCTAAAGGTAGCTGCTTCCTTTGGAAGGGTCGATTCTACGCTGCACATCATCCAATGCCCTGTGAAGTTGTTCGACGTCTCGTATCCTGAGTGTTTTCTGCCTTCGCCCATAGAGTATACCGCCGATGCTTGCGGCGCCCATAAAGCCAAGCGCAAAACGTTCAATAACCGAGATTTCGACTTTGACTTGTGCCTGCGTTTGCTTCCCAGCCAGCAAGTAAACTGGAATCGAGACGAGGCCCACCGCACTGACTGAAATGACGGTAATCTGCACAGTCTGACAAACGTTCGTAATTAGGTGATTCACCCAGTTTGGCTGATCGCTACGTTGCGATGGTGGAGGTCTTCGTTGCCGAGGCGCATCTTGAAGCATGCAGGGTCGAAATTGTACCGCCCAGGAGGAATGGACACAATAGCCCATACCGCCTATTGTTAAGACAGAACCACTCAAAGGGGGAGTCTCATGAAATCGACATGGGAGTCCTTCCAACTCCCGATAACGCCTGCTCATTTGTCGTTGATCTTCGTGAACTGCTTTTTATTTGGGATCTACATCGCCACCGGCTCTGAGCCCTTCTACGCATTCTATTTCGTGTGGACGTTCATTACTGTGTCCACTCTGGTTGATGCCGGTGTCTTTGACTGAATCATATTCCTTCTCCTGCTTTGCAGGAGATTTTTTTGAAGAGCTGACGTTAGCAGGACTATATAGAGGAATGTTGTCTAGGTGCGCTAATTCTCTCAAATGTCACGGAGACAGGCGTCACAACGCTCGTCCCGCAAAATGGAGTTGCCCATAGTGCTTCGTACAAGGCTGCTGACACAGAGCGAGCTATGTAAGCGCAAGGGACTCGTAAAGAACTTGGGTCGGTGGGCGCTGAAGGGGTCTCGGAGAATGATATAGCACAATTTGTCGCATAAACGATTGAGTCCTATGATTAGTGGCATGAGTTATCGAAACAAGACCTACGTGATCTTCGACGGGGACAACGATATGTGGGCCTACGGTTATATGAAAGGCTGGAAGCAGAGCGAGCATATCGACTTCGATTTCCACGATGCCCATGATTTGAAGCCGCTTACGTCTCGGGCGGAAGATGAACAATATATCAAAGCGAGGCTTAGGGAGCGGTTTGCGAATACAGTTCAGGTGATTGTCCTCGTCGGAGAGAACACCAAGAATCTATATCGGTTTGTACGGTGGGAGATTGAAACGGCTCAGGGACTAGATCTGCCGATTGTCGCCGTAAACTTGAACGGGAACCGTCGCGTGGATTCGGAACGTTGCCCAGCGATCCTTCGTGACCATACCGCGGTTCACGTTGCATTCAAAGCAAAAATCATCCAGCACGCGATGGATAACTTTCCTACCGAATATGGCTCGCTGCCACTTGGCAGTCCACGTCATTACGCCGATTCCGTTTATCAGAATTTGGGAATGTAATTTTGCCTCATACAGTCGAGCGTGTTATCGCGCATCGATTTTCCCCTGCTCGCGAGCACGCCTATCCTTCCAAACGTCCATCATCGCTCGCACCCTGTCTTCCTTCCTCTTCGTCACCGAATCAGTAGCGCCGATCGAGTGAGTATTCCTTGCAATAAATAGCTACCCAATTCTGGGAGGGCGATCAAACTGAAACATGCCGGTTGACCGCGAATCGGGCGCGACTAGGATAAGGATATGATTACTGCGCACGAGATTGAGGCGAAGGCTAAAGAATTCGAGATACATACCTCTAATGTTCAGCGAGACTACGTCTTTGGTTGGCTTCTCTATGGATTCTTTACCATTAGCGGTTTGAAGGACAACCTCTTCCTGAAGGGCGGGAACGCCCTCCGCAAGGCATATTTTGCAGAAACTCGTTATTCTTCCGACCTTGATTTCGGACTGCCGAATGGCATTTCCGAAGGACAATTACTCCAAGAAATAAATTTGGTGTGTGATGCAATATCCCAGAAATCGGGCGTAACGTTCGTTCGCGACATCAATAAAGTCGAAGAGAAATTCAGCGCCACGGACGCCCCGTTGCCCGGCCTACAAGTGCTAGAGGCCCGCGTGTATTTCAAGGACTTCTACGGAAATTCCGAATACATAACCCTTCGTATATCGATGGACGTGACGCTTTTTGATCGCGTCATGCTGCCGCTCCAAATGCGGCCTCTTATCCACCCCTATTCCGACGCAGCCGAGGTCAATTGCAGTATTCGTTGTATGAAGCTTGAAGAAATCATTGCAACGAAATTGAAGTGCCTTATGCAGCGGCAACACGCACCCGATCTCTTCGATTACGCATACACGATACGCACGCTTGGCGGCGAGCTGAATAAAACAGAAGTGGTACAAACTCTCATTCGGAAAACCATCTTCTCGCGGAACCCCTTCACACTCAAAACCATTCTGGCGACGACGGCGTTCGGATACTTCCGCGAACAGTGGCAGCAGTCGATCATTTGCGCGAAAGCGTTCGTGATGGACGTGGAAAGCGCTGTCAGCGAGTTCGTGGGTGATCTCGAAGTTCTCTTTGCGCCGTATCCTGACAATGGCTTTGCAGCTTTCGCCTACTTTCCGGCCGTGTTCCGTACCCCCATCATGGAGGCGGCGCGTACACAGACAATGTTGCGTATTCGCTACAAAGGCGAAGAGCGGATGGTTGAACCATATTCGCTCAAATACCAGCAGCGCCGAGATGGGGTAGCGCGCGAGTACTTTTTTGCCTTCAAGGTGGGCGGTGGTGAAAGCGGACCAGGAATGAGATCGTTTGTACCGGACAAAATGCAATCAATCGAAAACACTGATACTAAATTCTCGCCGCGATATCAGATTGAACTCTCCAAGGCAGGGGAGATGCCAGAAAATCCATATCTGTTCGATCCGAATAAGCCCTTGCGGGCACCATCACGGCGTCCACGGGTTCCTCGTGCACCGATTTCGATATTCAAGCTGAGCGGACCGACATACGTGTTTAGATGTGGGGTGTGCGGACGAACATTTCACAAGAAAAGCTACGATTCCACTCTTGGGTCACACAAGGGTAAGAATAACTATCCCTGTTATGGAACGTGGGGTGTTTACGTGACAACGAAGTATTGAGGAAAGAGCATCCGCCTCTTCAGAAGTTCGCTTATGAGGCATGGAACTCGTGAAACAGAAAACCCAAAAGGTCGAAGCCGGAATTTAGGATAGAGGCCGAGCTTGTCGCTTGGCCTGAAAGAGCCTGCGAAAGTTGGCATACCAGACGGGATTAATAGTCGATACAAATGGGTCGACAGTATCCGCAGAAGTGCGAAGCAAATTATCGACGAATATGCCAAACTCGACGACATGCATTGCTCGGCTACGCTCCCAGGTTTTTGTGAAATTCGGGGTTTCAAACCATGGGCGGATGTGATTACAGTGAGAGACAAAGAATGCTTTATCGATCGCGCCGGCCTTTCTATGGAAGTATAACAATTCCAGGGTGCTGATCACGTTTCTTCTCATGAAATACTTCCCCCAACCGCCCGTGTCAGCAATAAAGCGTCCGAACTCTGTATCTGGTTCTCCTTCGCCCAGTTCTGGGTGCTGGATGAAAAAAAGCCGTCCATCAATGACCATCTGGACCAGTTGCTGTTCGGTTGCACTAACGATGCTTTTGTTAAGCGTTCTGAGCTGTAGATAGAGCAAGATCCATATACCCCAGCTCAGCACCGACCAGATTACTATGTAAAGCCAAGTGGGCATTCCACGCTCGATAAAAATAAAGGCCCCATAAGGGCCTAAAAGTAAACGATCCAGGAGCGACATGGACACTCCTCTTAAAGCGTAAATTGTGCGGCTCGATAGATTAACACCAACCCGAATCCGGCAGTGGCCACAACAAGAGTGGCAGCCAGGAGTTCGCTCGATCTTAACAGGTATATCCCAGCGGCAATGCCCAAAAGCGCCATGCCAATCAGACTGAACCGTACAAGAACGCGATCAAACAATTTGTGCATTGAAAGGCCTCCTCATCATGAAACGAGGAGAAATCGAGAAGGTTACAAATACGCGGCGAGTGGTAGGCGGGTGACCCGATTCCACCACGTCACGAGCATTCTGTCGAGGTGCGCTATTTCTCTTAAAAGGCAACGAGTGCAGGCGTCACAACACTTGTCCCGCAAAATAGAGTTGCCCCTAGTGCTGCATACGAGACTGATCACGCAAAGTGAGCTATGGAAGCAAAATGGGATCGTCAAGAATCTTGGTCGCTGGGCTAGGAAGGGGCACCGATAGAGTTAACGGGTACATCTATTCGGTCAATTCACCGGTACTGTGAGGAACCGCTTTGTCGACGCCGATTTTGAATTCTTCAAACCTTGTCTTATAGGCCTGGAACAGGTCTTGGGCCAAGTCAAGAATCGCCCGCGTGTGCTTTTCCATCATGTCAGCACGGCGCTGCCTCCTCGTTCGATGGCCAGTTTTCTTTGAACCCTCATACGCAACGACGATGTCCATCTCATGAATGATCTGATTTCTAACCGTGAAAGCGTCCTTCAGGAGATTTCGTTTCTCACTATCAAAAATACTCTTCGCGTCGAGCCCGGATGCGTCGGACACTTTGAACAACTCCTCAACGGATTGGAGACTGTCGCTGGTCATACTCTCTAGATAGTCTGCCAATAGTATTTCTCGTGGGTTTCTATCGATCAGAGCTAAGGCTACAGTGTTTAGCACTTCTTTGTCGTTCTTCCCCAGGCCACGCTTCACATGCTCTTTGAACTTCCCCTCAGCTTTCTTGTCGGCCGCAATCAGCTTCGCTAGTTTCGTTCGGATCAGCTGCTTCACAAAGATATCCAAACCAGCGCAGGCAAAGATAAGCATAGCGCGATAGAGATCTTGCTGCGCATGGGTTGATGGCCCTCCTCGAGCTCCGGTTCGTCCGGACTTGTAGACCGAGTAGAAGCTGTTTACTGCGTCAACTGTTCTCCCGATGATGCTGAATTCAGAATAAAATTGGCTGTCCTCCGGTACCGGAGGAAGCGAAACTTCATAAAAGTGTGTTGGGGAAGCCATGGTGCTATTTAGGAAACAATGTCACCATCTGCTGGCAGAGCCGTTGCGATGGCGTTCGTAAACAGAGAATCACAATGAACAAGCATCGTCTCGATAAAGCGACCGTGGTAAATGGCGTAGACTTCTGAACTGATTTTTGAGTTTGTGGGTTTCAAAATCGTTAGAACAAGATCCTCTCCTTCTACAATCTTCGGGCGAAGCCAGGCCAGAGATTTCCATTGCTGCGCTGTATGCGTGAAATCGCCGTCTGCATCATAGCCCCAGGTTACAACCTTCCCGTCATCGATGGCTTTCTTGAACTCAGCAAGCAGTTTCTTGGGTGTTGTCGTTTTAAAGTGAATGGCCATGTGATTTTATTAGAGCCGTCATATGTGCCTTTATCCTATTATTGCCTCTGGCCCTGTCAATGGCAAAGTTTCTTGGAACAACGGGTGTATAGACTGCGCGTGAAGCGGAAAAGCAAGGCAACAAATCGACGACTAGTTTGAGCTTAGGGTCTATTGTGTCGGTAGACGCAAACGCAGGATCGCGCGATTCTGGCGCTGGCTCAAAAGTATGTTTTGAAGCATTTCATTTACTGCGGATTGAGGAAGGGGCGATTCCCATAGTGCAGAGATCACGGGGGCGAGGCATATACGAACGAGTCATAAAGCTTGCAGTTCGCGTACAGTATCCAACAATTTCTCTAACTTAAAAGCTTCTTCCCATTTCTCCCGCTGTTCCACTTGCCGGGACCGCACTCCAGCATTGTGAGACCCCGCAATTTTGTGACCAGCCATTCGGCATCGCCCCGTCAAGTTACAGGAGTAACCGGAGTTGGTAAAAAATAGGAAGAGATTCGATCACGGTTGCATCCAACTGAACAAGTGAGGATGGCCATGTATCACGCGATCAGCGAAGCGGAAAGCCAGCTAATGTTTGGCATCCATGATGAATGGAACGTTAGAGAGCTAAGGGTCAGACGGCTTTTGTCCGGGCAGACGTACCTATCTTGGACTTTCAGAGATGATGGAGTGCTGCACGACGAGAGGCAGAGACACCCGTCGATCCCAATGGCCTTTGTCGTGCCCACAAAGGTTGATTGGCCACTCTTCAAGGCGAACCTCTTTTACCACCTGGAGCGGGTGAAGGCATGCTCCTAGAATCCAACAGTATGAGCCAGTTGAAAACTAGAAAAGCGCATGTGGTCAAGAAACGCGATGTGAGAATCCACGCAGAACTATGGCATTCAGCGAATTGTTTGCTACGAACAGGACAAGCGGACGCTAAGGGCTCCGCTCACCAATTTAGAGCTAGCCTTGTTTTCCGCGCGTTCTGTCTTGAAGCGTTCTTAAATTGGATCGGGCAGCAACTAGTCCCTCACTGGAGTTACCTAGAGCGTTTGAAACCCCGTGAGAAGTTGGACCTACTGGCTGACCTGATAGGTGTGATACCGGACTATAGCGCGCGGCCTTGGCAGAGTGTTAAAGAGACCTTCGCATTTAGAAATTACCTTGCTCACGGGAAACCAGAAAATATCGAGACTCAAAGTATGGAGGACCTGGACGATTTCCTTGATGGGAAACTAGGTGAGATCGCGCTGACTGAGTGGGAGCAATTCAGCACAGAAGCAAACGCGGTGCGAGCACAAGAGGATGTTGAGCAGATAGCAAATCAGCTTTACGAAAAAGCGGACATTAAACACGATGGACCGCTCGGAGCGTTTGCCTTTGGCTTTCAAAATCACTCAGCAAGCTTGTAGCCTAAGGTTTATTTTCCGCCCACACGTCGTGGTCTTCCTTTCTATTGCTGTGTACACCCGGTCGCCCAAATCTGATGTGTTTCTTGCGCTGCACATCGCGTTTTTCGTGACCCACTGATACTTCCGCATGGGGACTTTCTTTTCGCACGTTGCGTGGAGCGATTGTAGTGACAAAATGAGAGCGCCAGCCCTTCGCTAGGTGGCGCAAAACCGTGATTCCACGCGCTCTAACGATAGCAACCAATCAGAAAATCGACGCCATCTAAATCGCCGTTCTCCCATGAGGTGAATCAACATGGAACCCATCCCGGGTGGGCACTTCGAAGCTAAATTGCCGTGGTTTGCGCAGATCGTGGCCGCCGCTGTACTCCTTCCGCTTGAATCAATTCTCGCTAGAACGATAACGGATAAAGTTTGCGACTTCCGAATGCTTTACGATTTCTCGGGATGGTCCCACTGGGATGACTTGTTGGTTCCACTTCTCTTCTTGTCAATTCCATTGACCTTTGTTGCCTGGATTAAGCACCGCATCGGACTCAGTTGGGCCGTTGTTCTTATTTCTACGATGTTGTTGATGATTTGGCTGTGCCTGAACCAACGCCCGTCTGAGTGAGAACACCGACGAGATGACCGGCCGAATCGTCATTTCGGTGGAATCTCTCGATGTGTTACCCGTGTGTACGCGCTCTGGTCCTTGTGAATGAAGAACTGTAAGACAAATGGACCTGCGTGATAAGGCAATCCTAGCAGACAATGAGGCGGCCCTCACGGTCGCGCCGAAGGACCATTGGGGGCACCTCAGTAATCGCATCACCCTGGAGCACGTAGAGGTCTCCCGCATATCCGGGACCTCCAGAGATGAAATTGAACTTTGCTCCGTACACAACACTCGCGAATTCATCGGGATCAGTATCGGCTTCTAGTCCCCACGCATTCCGAACGGCGGGAACACCAACTATCTCTTTCCACTCGCTTGTTGAAATTGGGTGTGGATTGTTGTCCATAATAAATTTGTTGTTTTGGCGACGTATGTTAATCGTACCTCTGGGCTGAGGTTTTGCAAGTTCGGTAGGACTCCGGAGTTCCAGGCAAGCTTTTGACTTGCCAAATTGCTCCGCAGGCAACAAAACAGACCTTTCTTTTGTGCAACGGTCTTGTAGGCTTAATTCACGCTTCGGCCCGTGGGCCTCGGCCGAGGCGATTTGCAAACCGGGAAGGCTCCTTGTTGAAACTAGGAAATGGCTGGACCGCTTTCGTACATAGGTGGGAAGAACCGACTGGCAAAGCGGGTCATTGAAATATTTCCGGAGCATCTGACGTATGTGGAGGCATTCGCGGGTGGAGCGCAAGTCCTATTTCGAAAGGGCCCATCCAAGGTAGAGGTCTTGAACGATCTCGACAGCGAGATCGTTAATTTCTACCGCGTCTGCCAGCAGCATTACGAGGAATTGCTCCGGTATTTCAAGTACGTGGTCGTGAGCCGGGAATGGTTCGATCGCCTGAAACGGGTCGATCCATCCACGCTCACCGATATCCAGAGGGCCGCACGCTACCTTTATATATTGCGGAACTCCTTTGCGAGTCTGGTCCGGAACCCCGTCTACCACCGAAACGTGGTCCAGCCGCCGAGTTTCAATTTGAAAAGCCTTCCCGAGCTCATTGAAAACGCCCACAAACGACTGGAGCGGGTCCAACTAGAATGCGCGCCGTACGACGAGGTGATCGATCGTTTTGATCGCCCGACGACGCTCTTCTATTTGGACCCGCCGTATTTTGGACGGAAGTTGTATCGCTACAACCTGGGCGAGGCCGATTTCGGGAAGCTGGCCGGTCAGCTCAAGAAAATCCGGGGGAAGTTCATCCTGTCCCTGAACGATGTGCCGGAGGTGCGGAAACTCTTCGGAGAATTTCACATCTGGGCTATCGAGCTGCATTACACCTCCCAGAAAGAAGCTGGCAAGCGATATAAAGAGGTACTGATCATGAACTTTACGCCGAATGCCGACTGATCGTTTCCCTCCCGTGTCCTCCAAAATCTCAGCCTTGCCCACATCTCAGGAGCCTGATTTGTCCTGCTCCTGAGTTTTTGTGTGTGGCGAGCGCGTGCGCAAGAACCCAGAAACTCTGTCACATGAAGAACCACACCGCCGCGTCCGAGAATTTCGAACCTCTGTCATGCCCAACCTGCGGCAACGAGGAAACGGGGACGCTTCTTTGGGACAACGCGGACGGCGAAACCGACTTGGTCATTTGCCCAGTTTGCGGAACCCGTTACAACCCGTTCACCGGGGAGCTCTCGTGGCCGACGTAGTACCCAAGGACTGCCGGGGCTCTTGTCTTCTGATTCTTAGCCTGCACTTTCCCACCTTGACGTTCGCATCGTAGGTCCCCTTGGGTTCGGCTGTTACCAATATCGCAGACCCACCACGGACAATCTCTCCATGATCAATTTTCTCGAACAGATCATCGCAGCGATTTGGAATCGCCTTGCCCTGAGGCGACGCGAAGCACGGTCGGGCGGTGGAAGTCTGGATCTCGGATATCGGGTCGTAGACGGAAGGCCAACGCGCAGCCGAGTGACGCTCACGAGTCGCGAGCGCATGCGGCATGTGGTTGTGGTCGGCAAGACGGGCAGCGGCAAAAGCTATTTGCTGCGCCACATGAGCGAACAGGATATCGAGAAGAACCGAGGTTTCATCTACCTCGATCTTCATGGCGACGCGACGCCATTTCTTCTGCGGCGAATCAACGCACGGGAGCGCAGGGAACACCGTCATCTGAGTGACCGCCTGATCCTCATCGATCCCGCCGATCCCATCATGTCGGTCGGACTCAATCCGCTGGAACAGGAATCGCCGGACTTTGTGGCCATCGCCGAGGTCGCCGAGATTCTGAAGCGCCATTGGGGACTCGATCACTTCGGGGCACGCACGGACGAGCTCCTGCGGAACTCACTTTACGTACTCTCGGCAAATCACCTGACATTGGTCGAGCTTACGCCGCTCCTTGCCGATCACGACTTCCGGAGTGCATGCCTCGCCAACGTTCCGAACGCGGAAGTCCGGGAATACTTCGACCTCCGTTATGACCAGGCAAGCGATGCGATGCAGGCGACCATGCGCGAACCAATCCTTAACAAGACGTCGGCCTTTACCGCCGATCCCAAGTTCCGCCACATCGTGGGTCAGCAGCATTCGAGCTTTTCCTTCCGCGAAGCGATGGACTCGGGCCAATGGATCATCGTGAACCTTGCCAAAGGTCGATTGGGCGCACAGGCGCTCACGTTGGGCAGCCTGATCTTCACGATGGTGAAGAATGCGCTTTTCGCGAGAACGACGGACCGGCTCTCGACGATCTATTGCGACGAGGTGCAGAACTTCGTTGCCCAGGCGAGCGAGATCGAAACGGTCCTTGCCGAAGCCCGAAAGACCAGCACCGGATTCGTCGCGGCCCATCAGTTCATGGACCAGCTTCCCGCTGAAATGCGGGCGGCGCTGCTCTCGGTCGGAACTCACGCCTTCTTTCAGCTGTCGAGTCAGGACGCCACGCAGGTCGCGCAATCGTTAGGCGGTAGTCGTTCGCTCGCCGAGCGCCTTAAGAATCTGCCGCAACGGTGCGCCATCGTGAAAACCGGAGGCGACGACTGGGTGGAAACCCGAGTGCCGACCCTCGAAGACCCGCCGGTCGATTACACCGACCTGCTGAACCGGGTGCGCTACACCCGCGGCCGGGTGCGGGCCCACGTCGAGCGCGAGATCGCCGAACGCCGAAGGCGGCGACGGATTGCCGAGGATGAACTCGAATGAATGCCACGGTCAATGCCGGAACGGTTGTCACGGATCGCGACCTTGCACTTTTGCGGGCACTCGTCATCGCCAGGGTGCTCGATTGCGATCAGGTCATAGCCATCTGCCGATTTTCGTCCGTTCGGCGTGCCAATCGTCGCTTGCTTAAGCTCGTGCGTGCGGGGCTCCTGCGCCGATGGTTTGTGGGAACTGAGATGCGAGGCGTCAAAGCCCTTTACGGCATTTCGGCTGAGGGCATGCGTTTGATCGGTGAGCAGCCGCAGGGCCTGCTTTCCTGGAAACCAGACCGGGTGATCACAAGCAGTCAGTTCCTCGCCCATCAGCAGGCTGTGAATCAAGTCTTCATTCAGGCGCGATACAAACCGTTGTCGGGGGAAACCTCTTGTGAGCGTTGGCTCACGTTTCGCGAGCCGTTCTCGACGGCGGTCCCACTCATCCCGGACGGATACCTCGAAATCAAGCAAGGCGATGCCGTGTCCCCAATGTTTCTCGAAGTCGATCTCGGAACGGAAAGCTCGAAGGTCTGGCGTCGCAAGGTCGAGGGATATCTCAAGTTCAGACTTAATGGTGACTTCGAACGTAGGTTCCATGAGAAACGATTTCGCGTCCTCGTGGTTCTGAATTCTTCACGACGTTTGGACGTTGTGCGACAGACCATCGCCGAGAGGACGGACAAGCTCTTCTGGCTCTCCACCCAAGACCGATTGCGGGGTGAAGGCCTCTTAGCTCCGATCTGGATTCGTCCCAAGGGCGAGGAATGGATACCGCTTCTATGACACACCGAGAGGTACGTAGTCGGATTTCACTTCGGCGCCGAAGGGTTTGGAAATGCTGCGGAATTCGAGGCCCTGGCCGGGCCAATGCTAGCCCGGTCATCGGCCCATGCATTGGCCCATGCGAAGTGACGAAACGAAGAAGGCAACGCTCATGAAATTTTGCTACCAGTGCGGCAAGGCATCGCCGGGCGATCCACCCTACTGCTCAAAGTGCGGGCGGAGTTATGACGTGCGGCTGTGTCCTCGGATGCACCGGAATTCGCGCTTCGCGACGGCCTGCTCCCAGTGCGGCTCGCGGGAACTCTCCGAAGCGCAGCCACAGATTTCGGTTTGGTGGAAGGTCCTTGAGTTCCTGGCCAAAGTCGGATTCGCCATCTTCCTCGTCTTCATTTCGCTCGAAGTGCTGATTGCGCTCCTGGAGCGCCCGCAATTTCAAACCGGCGTGTTCGTCATCGGCGTTCTTCTGGGTCTTCTCTGGTGGATGTGGGCGCAGTTGCCGGAATGGTTTCGCAAGTTTGTCTGGCGACTCCTCAGACGAAAGGAGCACGACCGTGAACGGTGAAGAAACGTGGCAGGAACTATCGGGCGGGAGCACGCCGCCCAACGGAACGGGTACGGACAACGCACGATCAAATCCGCTCGGCGAGCCGCTCACGATTAACGAACTCGCTAATTTGCTGGGTTGTTCGCCTTGGACTGTCCGCCAGCGCTATCTGCGCCAAGGCATTCCGTATTTGCGGGCACGGCCGCGTGGAAAGATTGTCTTCTTCCGCGAACAGGTCGTCGCCTGGATTCAGAAACGACAACGACAGAAAGGAGGTATCGTGCGGTGACTCTCTATCGGCGTAACCGGAAATATTCGATCCAATTGTGGGTCGATGGCGTCCGGCACCTCAAATCCACGGGAACTACCAACCTGCGCGAGGCCGAAGCGATCGAACGTGAGTTTCGCGAAGAGCTGAACCGCCGGCGTCACCAAGTTCGCGAGGCATCGCCTGAGATGACCTTCGCGAATCTGGCGGCCCGGTTCCTGGCCGATGGCTCACCGCGACCGTATCACCTCGACCGCTTCAAAGTGCTTCTGCCGTATTTCGGAGAGTTTCCCATCGGGCGCATCTCGAAGCCTGCCGTGCGCGAATACCGCGCGGCACGGCGGAAAGCCAAGCCCCTGCTTACGGAAACCACCCTCAACCGCGATATTGAAGCGCTTCGCCACGTCCTCTATTGGGCCGTCGACGAAGGCTTCCTTACCGTAAACCCCATCGCTCGTATTCGGCTCAGCCGGGCGCGGCGCAAACCGAAACCGATCCTCAGCCTCATGGAAGAGGACAAGCTGCTGCCCGCGGCGGCCCCGCACCTGCGCGACATCATTATTGTGGCGCTCGATACGGGGATGCGGCGGGGAGAACTGCTCAACCAGCGCCGGGAGCACATCGACCTCAACCGTCGGGTGCTCGCGGTCAGTCGTTCGAAGACCGCAGAGGGGGAAGCCAGGGAAATCCCGCTGACCGTGCGGTTAACGGATCTCCTCACGAAGCCCCTGCGTGAACAGCCCAATGGTCTGCTCTTTACCTTCAACAAGAAGCCGATCCAGAAGATCAAGACGGCATGGAAGGCCGCGATTCGGAGAGCGGGCATTCGGTATCTGAGATTCCACGATCTTCGCCACACGCACAATACGCGCTTGATGGAGGCGGGCGTGATCCAGGACGTGCGGATGGCGCTCATGGGCCATTCTCCCGGCGACACGCACTCCGTCTACACCCACGTCGAGTTACCGGCAAAGCGCGAAGCGATCCGGAAGCTCGAAACGTGGATTGCGGAGGAACGCAAGAAACCGCAGTCCGAACATGAAGGAGAACCTCATGGCGATCGAATTCACGAACCAGAACCTGATCGAACTGATGCGCAAGGACTGCCGGGCCTAGGCCGAGGCAGCTGAGATCAAGCTCAGCTAAGTCATCGACTGCCTCAGTGACGAGAACCATCTGGCGGCGCTCGGCGCATTTGCCGGACTGGAAGAGGAGATTGCCACGCTGAGAACCATTCCTTATACGCATGGTGCGGCTCACTAACCCTTCTCATCCGAAACGTAATCAACAACGATTCGAACACAAACTCACTACTGAAAGGAGAAATGAAGTGTGGCAGAACAAACGCTCAAGCTGATCGTCGCCTATAACCAGAACGAAAACGAGTATTCGCTCGTAGGGCACAACCAGACAGCCGAGGAGGTCCAAAGTTTCCTCGACCAATGGTTGCCCCACCTGCGCGAAGGGCATTCGTTCGTCGTGCTCGATCAAAAGAAGTGCCACGCGACCGAAGAAGCCCAGGCGTGCCGAGCCTGTCGCAATACCGTGACACGCTCGGACCGTTTCCAACCCCAACCGAAGTTCATTAGGAGGAAAGTATGACACCAACGAAGTCGAAGGATCGTGGGCCATCTCGACCGACAACCGGAGTCACCCAAACCACAGGACCATCGACAGCATCGTCCGAAGGTTCTGGACGCAAACCGTGGAAGAAGAAGACTCCGGTCGAAATCTTTCGCAGCCAAGTGGAACGGTTGCGCGAGGAAGTTCAAGAAAAAGAAGCGGAACTCAATCAAGCGAAACAACAACTGCAGAAGCTTGAGCAAGCCATAAAACTGCTCGAATCTGCCTAGCTCTTTCTTTACGGAGTTTGCCCCTATGGCACGCTCCGTTTTTGATTGGGGACGCGGCTCTTGTGGATGTTACTGATAACGGCAATTTGCACGCTGGCGGTCGTGATTGTCGGACTGCTCGTGATGACACAAACGATTCGTCTCGAACAGATTGCCCAGGGATTCTGGCAAATATTCCTCTTGATCCTTCTTGTACCTACGTGCATGTGGGTCTTCAAGGTTGATTTGTTACCGATATCACTCTGTGCGCTTTTATGGTTGAAACACGCGATGGCTGCAACACTCGTAATCGTACTTGCCCTCATCGCTCTCATGCTGCTCCATCAGACGATGAGCAAGCTCAAGAACTGCAGAAGACCGAGTGCTGCCAACAAGGAGGAACAATGAAAATGCCTCTCGTGAAAGCCCGGCCAGAGGAATTTGAACCATTTGGATATGAGACGAGGATTCTCTGTGGTAGCCGACAGGATGCCATACAGCAGTGCGGCTTGCACCTTCATGCTTACGAAGATCACTTGCAGCCCCAGATTCGAGAGTCGAACACGAACGCCTGTGACGCGAGGCACGAACACGCTGCCTTACGCTCCAGCCTGTACGAGCGTCCGGTTCCCGTGAGCGACGCGATGATGGTGTCTCAGGAACGGCGAATACTACTGACCGCAATCTTCGCGGCGCTCGCCGTTACTGGATGTCTCGGCGCAAATATCGCAACATTCGTTATGGCGGGTGCTGGATTGAGTGCTTCTTTGTTTGCTCTTGGCCTCACGATCTTCCCCGTTGTGGCCGGACATCTTGCTTTTGAATCGATCGTGTCCAAAAGCCGGCGGATGATTGCATTGGTTGCGCTCGGGATCGTCGTCCTCATTGGTGCGGGTCTCGTGAAGATCGGCATGGGCAGGCGTGGGCTGACGGATCGGGCATTCGCAGCGTCCGCGGCGAGTTCATATGTGGACGGCGAGAACGCGGCGAGCGAAGTATCAGGCCAAGAGCCGCCGGTTGCTAACTCGGAATCAAAGATGAAGCGGGCCCTGAGTGACGGAATCTTCTTATTCATTATTGCGACCGAATTGGCAGCTGGATTGTTCATCGGTCAGATCGTTCATTGGGCGACCGAGGAGGACTACGTCGTTTGGAAGAAGGTGAAGGAGCTTGCTGAATTGATCGCGGCGCTGGATCGAAAAATCATGGATTTGATCTCCCGTCCCCAGATCGCACAGAAGTATTGCATGGCGGGCATCCTTCGGGCCGAGAATGCGCGGCCGAAGCCGCGCCCGCCGTATCACCGATCGCTGAACCTGATCCTCGCGGTCATTCTCGCTCTCCACCTCCCTTGCCGGAGTCAGACGGTCGAGCACTATCAAGGGATACTGATCGATGCGAGCGCTTCCATTTCCCGTGGCGGGAAGACGAATGCGCTATTTCACGAGTACCTTCTTGCGATCAAAGACCTTCTCTTACACGAGCCCCCCAGCAGTCGTGTGTGGGTATCGACCATCTCAACGAACTCATTCGGTGACCACGAGATTCTCAAAGGTTGGACGCCCGAGTCCCACGGAGTTTTTACCGATGATCTGAATCGCGCGCGTCGTGAGCTTGCATCGGCATTCGAAACGAAGTCATCTGCCCTGTCTCCGATTGCCTCAAGCACGGACATTTTCGGCGGTCTCTGGCAACTAAAGGCGAGGATGGAGTCACGCAACGAGGGAGGACAGTTACCATCGAGAGAAATCTGGATCTACTCGGACATGATGAATGACACGAAAGAGTTTCCGATGCCGGAAATGGTTCGACTTGGGCCGCAGCAGATGTTGGCGAAATTAAAAACTGAAGACATGTTAGTACCGCTCAGAGGTTATACGATCCATGTATGTGGCGCATCGACGTCGGGTATGTCTTCGAAGGAATGGCTGATAGTTAAAGAGTTTTGGATAAAATACTTCACTACCGTCGGTGCGTGCATGGCCTCATATTCGACAGAGTCCACTTGCGGGCCTGATTGATGTTGGAATGCGCTTACAACTTTCTTTTCAGCATCTGAAACTCCAGTTGTATTATCGCCTCAATTTCCTGCTTCGGAGGAGTGATGGATTATGTTTTCGTAGAGGCGTTCTTCGTGTTCAATTTGCTCGATCTCTTGGCGCAACTGCTCTGCTCGGGCCAGATGGACGTTTCATTCACCATACAAAGTCTTCTCTTTGGTTATCAAGTCTGTGCCAGCCCCAGATGTACCTCTGCTGCAGAGACTCGCGCAACGGGTGAGATTCCTACCTCCTTCGCACGGAGTGGATTGCAACCGAGGCTTCTGGTGTCGCAGTCATCATTCCGCGCTCTCAGTGCGTGAGATCTGTAATCTGGACGTGGTACGGTTGGAGCAGAGCGCCAGTCGCGTGATCAAGGCCGGCGACGGCAATTTGATATCCCACCTCTGCTTGCAATAAACTCTGCTGGGCTTCTGCGAATTCCGTTTGGGCCTCGAGCGTCAGAAATAAGGCGTCTTGTCCTAGCTCATACTTACGCTGCTCCGCCGCCATGTTTTTTCTGGCCAATTCCAGAGATTCTTTCCCGGCAACCATGGTCAACTTGGCCTGTTCCAATTGATGAACCGAGTTGCATACATCGAGTGTGATCTGTTCCTCAATCTGCCGCTGAGTGTAAAGGTCGCTACGGCGGGAGACCAGTGCGTTGCCCATCTCGGCCTTGGCCGCGCGATTCCTGATCGGCAGAGTCAACGATAGTTGCGCCTGATAGGTGGGGAAGCCGAAACTGAACAACTGACCGAAGGATGAAGTGGTCGTCTTCGTGCCGGTAGCGGAGTACTGCGTCCCTCCCACGCCGTTGCTGGCGTAATAACCAAGGACATCGAGTTCCGGCAATAAATGATTGTGAGCCAGTCGAATCCGCGTCTCATCGTTGGCGAGGGCCGCGCGCGCGGAATCAAATTCTGGCCGCCTGCTCACTGCCTCCTGCAGAGCAGTAGCCACATCCGTCGACCGCAATTCTCCTTCCGGGTTCAGCTTCTCGGTTAGTTCGATCTCGAGCACTTGAAAATAGGGATTCTGATTTGCGCCGATCGTAAGGCGCAGCGTGTCTTTGGCCTGTTTGAGTACGTACTCGCTCTGGATAACAGACAAGCGCCGCGAAGCTACTTGCGATTCTGAGCGATAGATGTTCAGTGGAGGCAGTGCACCGAGTTCAAGCGCTCGCTTGTCCCGTTTGTAAGTCGCTTCGGCGGCATCCATGGACGATTGTGCGACTTCTAGATTTCCGCGAGCCTGCACCACGGCCCAATATTGTTCGACCGTCTGGAGAATGTAGTTGTTCACCTCGGCGGCAAAACTGGCTTGTGACTGCTGCAAATTGCGCCGCGCAATGATCAGCGGCGCCTCATTCGCAAAGAGCCATCCATTGCGCAACAAAGGTTGTGTTACTTGGAGAGTCAAGGCCGACGTGATGTACGGATTCAAGAAGTTCAGGGAATTGTTGGTGAAATAGTTGTTGCTGGTCACACCCCCCTGAACGTTGGTTCCAGTCTCTAAGGTCTGCGAATAATTTAGTTGAAAGAACTGGGAAGTGTTCTTGACGTTGACATTCTGCCCCCCGGTACCTTGGATGGCAGATACAGCAGGCGCGGTTACATCCGTGACGTTGTACGTACTGATCACAGTGGGATCGAAAGGCGAATGCGCCCCCACGAGCGCGACTCTAGAGGATTCTACCTGCGTTTCCTGCACGCGCACGAGACTATTGTTTTCGAGCATAAGCACAATCGCGTCGCGCAAGCTGAGGCGCAACTTCCCTTCAACGATATAATTCCGCAGATGCTCGGGCGAGCTCAGTTTTCCTGATTGCACTTGAGGCACCATGAGACTGCCGTAACGCCTTCCTGTTTGCGCCCAATTCGGCAGCGTGAAGATGAGTAAGAGACAGACGGTCAGAACAGAGTAAGATCGTACCATTTCTCAAGTCCTCCAGAAGGTTTGACTCGTCGCCGTACAGACAATGACCGGACCACTTACAGTCCGACTTTCCACTATGCTAAACGAGCAGGTCATTGGTGCGAGTAAGCTCCAAAACAACAGAAAGTGGATCGCAATAGGCATCAGACGCCGAGCGGTCACACTCACGACGGCATTTGATGTTGCAACCATCCTCTGTAAAAAAATAGCATTCATAGCAATACAGAATGTTAGCATCGGAGAGGTACTGGAAGCACCATGAACCATGGAATACACCTCGATATGCTCCGACGAGTACACGGTGTAGACACAATGCAGCTTAGTAGGAACAGCTTGATGTTGAGAATTGGATAAACACATCAAGCGTTTGGCGGTCAGATTACTAACAGCGGACGCCTCCGTTGGCGGGAATTGTAGACAACCAGCAAAAGATGTCATCCGCGCGCATTTGCGCAATTATAGCGGTCTCAAATCGCGGTTAATCCTTACAGTCCGGATTCATTGGGCAACCTCCCCACCGAAGTTTTGAAATAGGACCGTTCTTCCCAAACAGGTGGACGCTACATAGGGCGGGGACATCAACCCACGCCGCCGCCGTATGACCAGTGCCCGAATGTGCTGCACACTCCTTCTGGCAATTTGCGCGCGAGAATTGAAGCGTCCGTGAGGACTGACATGTCTTCTTGTTTTCCCATATACGTCTTCGCGCCACGAAATCATGACAGTCTCGCTCACAAACACAAGCTACTTTTACGTCAAGCGTCGTATGCCTTACCTAACCTTTTATAAGATATGTTGTTCGGATTTCGTAACAATTATAATTGGGGCTTGACATTAACCATAACCTCCGATACATTCCCGCTCAATTCAGCAAAACCCCGACACGAGTGCTCAGCATTCTAGTCTTCTTAGCTTCAGACCCCAGGCTGATATGCAAGTACGAGCGATAAGATAATGACACGACTCGGATTAACACCAAAGATTGTAGCCAATACCTGCGGGTCGCTGGATGTGGTGTCTGCTGCCCACGAGATCAACATGGCATGGGAGCAGTACAAGAAGAGTACAGTCAAGCATTTCAGGGACGCGCTTGAATTCGGCCGCGTTTGCCACGAATGGCAATTACGATACAAGTCTCAAGGTTCACGCCACGGGAAGGGGTTCGAGCGAGTGCTACAACAGTTGGGCATTCCTAAAAGTACCGCTTATCGATGGATCCGACGTTACGAGATTAGACTTCGTGCCAACCGAGACGAAGTTGCGACTCACAAATCGACGCACAGCACAGAAGCTGGTTTCATCGTGGGTCGCATCGCCCGTAGCTTGCGAGCGCTGTTTCCGAATGAAGCAGAGAGAAACCAGTTTGAGGAAGACGTGCTGGTCCTAGGGGGCACTAGAAGGGTTATCGAGATGTTTCTGTCATTTGTGTCCGAAAAAGCAGTTGAGACACGAAGGCGGGGCGCAGTCTGAGGGTGTTTGAGATCCCAAAGACCTTAGATGTCGAAGCGCGAAGGGTGCATTCGCACGACGCCCACCGGAGGGGCGTTCGAGACCAATCGCGGGAGCGCGACAAGACGAGAGGGTAGCCTCGCATGCGAACGGTAAAGGTAAACACGCTATTGTTGCTGGGAATCATATTCGTTTCCTCGGGCCTAGCGTTTCTCAACTATCGCTTACAAACCCGAAACGCTGAACTTACCAAACAAGTCAACGGTGCGAGGATGATCCTGGGAGCGGAAAACGCCCCTCCCAGGGGTACGGTCCTTCCGGCGCTGTCTGGCACAGACATAGCAGGACGGCCTCTGAAGGTCTCAGTAAAAGGATCAGCGCATAAGGTCCTTATTTTGCTGTTTGACCTAGGCTGCCACGCCTGCGACGAGAATTGGCGTTATTGGGATACGTTAATCAAAGATGACGACATACGTCGCTCAGTATTGCCGATCTCAGTGTCCTCCGTGAACCAAGGGTATCTTGATCGACATCACATCGCCAATCGTACTGTCTTGATCGATTTAAGCTCGGATCTTCAGAACACCTTGAAAATGCATGCAACACCGCAAACTATATTGGCAGTTGACGGAACCGTGCAAGACAGTTGGTTTGGTGTTCTCTCCAGCGATGATGTTAAGACGATATCTGAGACGGTAAGGCAATAAGTGACGGACATATTATTTCCCCTATGTGTCAAGTGAGCGTACATGATTTGCTTTCCCTTTAAACAGAAGTGGTATATAGCCATGTGCATAGGATCAATGCGTTACCAAACCCGTAAGCGCATATTTGGCGCTATTGCGACCATGCTCGTGGTACTGGCTGTCATTGTGGTGATCTGGCGAGTTCGTACCTTGCCAGACCCTTTTTACAACCGCGATTTTCGTGCCGCCCTCCGGAATGCTCAAGAAGCAAGTGCGCGAGATGACCTCCGAGCCATCGCCCGCGATCTTAGCTCGACGGCACTTACTGGCTATCCGCTTCAGAGCGTAAGCAGGTTTGCTGTCGGCTCGGATCGAACGATTGTCATAGTTGACAGTGAGAGCGGGAGCGTGGAACGTTTCAGCCCGACAGGCGCCTACATGGGACCTTTAGGGAGCAGAGGATCTGGACCTTCAACGTATCAGGAGCCTGCCGATGTTGCGGTAGACACAGATGGGTTCATGGTGGCTGATTTTAAGAAGCGGCGTGTTAACTCCTATCTTGCCTCAGGAGTGTTTCGCTCATCATTCATCTATTCGCTGCAAGGCTTTAGTGCGACCCGTGTCTATAGCCTAGCTCCTTCCGCTGTCATACTGTTTGGCAATGAGTGGATCCGCAATGACGGTACCGGTAAACCATCGGCAACGATTGCGCACATATATGACTTCGCTGGAGGATTCAAAGGCTCGTATGTGCAACTACCGGGCTACGTTGCCGACCTCCAACTGTTTGGAATCGATGCGCCTATAGTGACGGGAGGGAACCTCGGGGAGGTCATATTTTCCTTTCCATTCGAGTATCAAATTCATAAATTAGACACAAACGGCGCTCTAAAAACCATTGATTTAAAGCCACCTTCCTCCTTCCGCCCACCAACTTCCTCGCCTATCCTAGAGGTCGGCAAATTGAAAGCGTATAGGTCATGGCTGCTAACCTGGAGCGAGATTGTTGCGATCTGCAAGACTCCGCGGGGCTATGTAGTCGAATATCAGACGTTCGACCCCTTGCGCTATACCATTGACATTTGGGATTCGACAGGATTACATCTGCTTCATCAATACCACACGAATGCCAAAATCCTCACTTCACTTCCAGACGGTGACGTCTGGTTGCTCAGCAATATCGATTGGCTCGGGTCTCAACCCTACCAGGTCTTGCATGGAACGCTTTTCTAAATTCAAGTCGCTTTACGTCATAGCCGTGGCATGCGCCTTCACTGCAATAATGTGGACTCGAACGTACTATGTGCGCCAGAACAATCAACGAGATCTTATAGTATTTAGTGGAAAAGATCGGCGCCAAATGCTCTTGAGCAAGCTAGGGTCAATTGATTTTCTAGAAGTAAAACGCCGACAGCGGTTCCGATTCTCGCGACCCTCTTCTGGATTCCGATTGCTCATTGTCCTGTCCGCCGCCGACTGTTCCGCGTGCCTCGATCAACTACCTATGTGGCGTCAACTGCTATCGGCGACACAGAATAGCACGCTGGATGGTTACCTGATCTTCGTAGATAGTTCAGAGTCTGAAATATTGCAAGCAACTAGAGAGTACTCGAATTGCTTTACGGTATTATTAGACGATACTAACTCTATAAAACAATATGTAGGGTTGCCTGACACCCCGGTTACCATTGTGGAAGACAGCGAAATGCGCATACGTTTGGCCGAAGGACCTACTAATGATCTAATGACGCTTCAAAACTTCGTCAAGACGACTAAGGATGTGATTCGCGGCGAAATGCGAACTAATACCTCAGCTCAATAGGATAAACAAAGGAAGGAGAAACACCTGTGTCACGAATAACGAAAACAAGTATGCGAGTGCTAGCTCTGCTTCTAAACGGTGTGCTCTCGCTTGTTGCGTTCTTTGCAGCCAACAAGCAAGCGACGGCTCAGACCCGCAGCCAGGGAACAGCTACTATTGTTGGAGGCGTAGTCATTTGTGATTGCACTGCGCCTAAAAGCTGTTTCTGCTTATCGTAGGTAGTTAGATTGTATAATCAACAACTGTAGATCGTTCAACGTGGAGGTAACCGTATGATGTTTATTCGCAGGAAGATGAATGTCCTGCTAACCCTTGGTCTTGCGGTGCTCAACATCGGAGCCTTTATGTTGAGGGCGAGGCCAGTGTCAGCTCAACAAATAAAGGCCGGGACACTCACTTACGTTGATGGCCACTTGACATGTGATTGTACCGGCGAGGGAAGTACATGTGGCTGTATTTTCTCGTAGCTGGAAACCCGTTCAATCAGACTGATCACTAACAATGCCGATCCGTCTCTTTGGGGAGACGGATCGGCCCATTTGTTGAATTGTGAACCCCTTAAATCAGGCGACGGTCCATTGATGGCTGTAGTCGACACGGTTCTGCAGCTTTTTCGCGATATTCGCTATGCTCTGCGGATCTATTGCAAAGAGCCCTTTACCACTACCCTTGCGCTCCTTGCTCTATCATTGGCGATAGGCGTATGTACTGGAATCGTGAGCGTGGTTAACGCGCTGTTTGTACGTAGCCTTCCTTTCGCTGACAGTGCGCACCTTGTCGAGCTGAGCCAGCCTCCGTTTAGCGCAATTAACGGCAGAACAGCATTTAAAACCTGGAGCGAAAACAATTCATACCTGGAGAGCGCCGCAACATTCAGCACCTCAGATGTCAGTCTGTTTGCCAATCAAAATGCACTCCGAGCAACACTTTGTGAGGCGTCAGCAAACTTCTTCACGCTGATCGGCATAGGAACTATGTTAGGCAGGACATTTGTCAACGACGAGGATGTTGGTGGCGGGGAACATGTCGCCATCATAAGCTATCGTCTCTGGCGGCAGGTTTATGGAAAAGATGCCGGTGCACTTGGTATGCAGCTACGCGTCAATAGCATACCGCTCGTCATTGTCGGCGTGGCACCACCAGGTTTCGACTACCCGGCTAGAACAGACGTCTGGACAGCTACGGCTTTCGATCTTGAGGTTATCCCGAAACAGGGGGCTCTTTTTCTGCACACGATCGGCAGACTGAAGCCGGGGGTTACTTTCGAAATTGCACAACAGAACTTCAGGGCTCAGTCCCATACCGCAGCCTCGCCCTCGTTTGTTGTCGATGAGCCTGATCGCTCGGTTCTGGTTCCGATACGGGATCAGATCAATGCGAATAGCCGACGGTCTGTACTGATACTTGCGTGCATCGTTTCGCTTGCCTTGATAATTTCGTGTGCGAACGTTGCGCAGATGCTTTTAAGCCGCACTATCGATCGCCTATGTGAGTGGCAACTGCGCGTCGCACTCGGGGCATCGCGGAGTCACCTTGTACGGCAGGCAGTTACCGAGGGAACGATGTTGGCCTGCGCTGGAGCTGCTTTAGGATTGTGCGTTGCGGCTGCGACCTCACATATTGCCGAAGTAGCAGTTCCCCCTACGCTAATGACTCAGCATTACACTCTTCTAAATTGGCAAGTACTTAGTTTTGAGACAATAGCGGTCCTTCTCATGGGGGTTCTCTTTGGACTGTCGCCAATCCTATTGATAGGCAGTGGACAGTCATCACGTATTCTTGTCCGAACAGTCCAGAACGTGCGTACACCTGTCGCCAATAGATGTCACGTCGGTCTCGTCGCTATTCAGATGGGATTAACGCTGATAATTGTGTCATGCTCGGTTACGCTAGGAACAGCCCTAATGCGATTATGGAGGACGGATCTTGGCTTCCGGCGGGCGGATGTTCTCAGTGCGCGTGTTTCTCTTAGCGGAGCAAAATATGCGAGTAACACAGCAAGGTGGCAATACTATAATAATGTAATCAAGCAACTGGAAGCATCACCAGGGATTGTATCTGCAGCCGCTGTCGACTACTTGCCACTCGCAAACAATATGTACGCCGCGGGTACAGTCGAATTGGACTCCGGCCAAAAGGTTCGTTCGGTCGTGTTAAACCACGTCACGCCCGGTTACTTCGTAACAATGCGAACAAAGATCATGTTTGGAAGGGACTTCGCCGAGAGTGATGGTACTTCTCGCATTGTAATTGTAAATGATGCATTTGCGCGCGACACTGGTCTCAACACGAGCCTCATCGGTAGAGTGCTGACCGTGTCGTGGAAGTCGAAACAGTATTCAATCGTAGGTCTCGTTGAAACCGCACGAATGGCCGGTCCAGAGTATAAGGGCATTCCTCAAATATATACGCTTATCGAGGAAGACCCTCCCTCTACAGTGACACTTGTCGCACGAATACATGAAGGGGTGAAAGGTTATGTACCGAGATGTCGAGAGATTATCTCCCGGATCGACCGGGAGGTTCCCGTTTACGACATAGAGACAATCGAGCAGAGGCTGACAGATACGCTGCGCCGCCCTATGTTCTACACTTGGTTTGTAATAGCGCTAGGTTGTCTCGCATTTCTTCTCGCTATAATTGGCACCTACGGGACTTGCTCGTATACGGTTGCGCGACGAAAGCATGAGATCGGGGTTCGCATGGCTCTGGGTAGTACACAAGCTGCGATGAGATCCCGCCTCCTGCTTCAAACGCTGATCCCTATTTGTACAGGTTTGGTCGCTGGCGCCGCGGGAACAGTGATGTCAGGGCGAGTGCTACGGCATTTAATTAATGACGTTAATGCTATTGGCCCCGCCACTTACGTGGTTACGTCGATTCTGCTCCTAGCAACGGCAACGGCCGCTACATGGCGCGCGACAGGCACTGTCACGAGAATTGAGCCGAGTGAAGCGCTCAGAGCTGACTGAAATGAGAGTGTGGTATGGAGTTACACGCCTCAGCGCTCGAGCGGCCCTGTACTCCGTCCAACCTTAGCGCAACCTATAGAATTATACGCAGGAACAGAGACGGCAACGCGCCACAATTCCGATAGTGTAATGTCTGTGATTCTGGATAATGGTCCGACCATCGTCCGCTACGACAAGGTAGACTAATAAGTTGCGAAGCAGTTGCGAGATTAATACTCGTACCTCGGAACCAGTAGTATCAACGAATGCCTTAGTAGCAGCCAGTCATGTTTCATGTTGCATGAGTAGTGACAGTGACGTATATTGTCGTGGTCGCTGCTGGGTTAGTGCGTATAAAACGGAGAGTGTTATGAAAATGATTGCGGAGAAAATTATTCGGTGCGTATTCATGGTGCTTACGGCTGTGATTACGTGGTTATTTGTGTTATCGAGTTCGCGAATGGAGTCTAAGGCTTACGGAGACGGGTGCGGTACTCTTTGCGGCTCTCTAGGTCAGACATGTTATAACCATGGCGGATCCTGCGTCACATGCGTTGAGACTAAGTGTATCTATGGAGATGGGTGGTGTTGCGTGGGATCCTAGATTAGCTGGGAGTTGGACGCTCGAATGGCGGTGTTTAGGCCGGCCTGCGTATCTTACAGGATCTGACATGTACCAACGACTGAGGCCAGTGCTAGTGTGCTTGCGGGTCGAGGGTGTGTGAGCGTAAACCAAGGGCGGTTTATCTTTCGCCTCAAACTGACTTCCGGACCTTCGCATCCTTCGCAGGCAGAGTGCCTAGTGTGGGCGGGCAATGCTTTGGGTCGCCTGACCTGCTTCGGGTGTGGTGCATTTGTTCAACTTCGACTCGTGCAACCGCAGTTGTATCGTTGAGCTGATGCTGGATGAAATCTACGATGACTGCTCCCTTGCGTTACAGGCCGCGGCCTTGCACGGTTTTGTACAAGACACCTGATGTTGCTCTGGTATCTGTCGAGGACTCGCATCGGGTAGTTGTCAATACCGACTCCCTTTATGTACTGTTCCGCTGGAGAAAGCCAACAACGCTCGAGGAGTTCGCCGAGTCTTACTCTCGCACAAGATATCGTGACCTGCTAGCGGGTGCGCTGCGAATCAGATCAACGCGCAGATTGGCATGGCTTGAGAGGGTCATAGTCGAAATACCGACGGAAGTCGTAAAGAACACGGCAGTTTTCCGAAGGACTAAGGCCCACATTGAGGAACTCTTGTCTGCGAATTTACTCGTCGAGGCGACCTCTCAAGCGTCATTCAATGTCGGCGACGAAGGCGTAGCAGCTCCGTGTATTAGGGTGGTGATTCCAACCTGTAATCGCCCACAAATGCTCGAAAGGCTACTTGACTCCTTGGCGGCGAATTGTAGGCGATACGGTCATAGGATCGAGGTCCTAGTCGGAGACAGCAGCACCAACGAAGAGTGTCAACGCGCCAATGAACGAGTGCTTATGATGCAGCACTCACATTTTGAGGGGTGCGTTTACGTCGGGGCCGCGCAGCGCCAGGTTGTTGTAAATCACTTGACACAAAGCGGAATTGATCCTGATGTGGCGCATTTCACTTTGATAGGAGAAGGGCACCGCGGATTTGGGGCCGCTCGTAATCTGTTGTTGCTTCTAAATATTGGGCAGCGTTTTATTAGCTGCGATGATGACATTTTGCTGCGGGGGAGATGCTTGGGTGATACGAAAAATGCCGTGGGCGCGAGCAAGTATCCACCGTGTCTTCTTCTTACAGACGTGGAAAGCGAGAGCCTACACGATTTCATAGGGGATCACCTTGCGTTCCTGGGAGCAAATATACAAGACCTGGCCAGCGGTGAAGGCGCGAGTTTGGACGGGGCGTGCTCGCACCTTCGGTATAGCGAAGACCATGGTAAAGGGTCAATCTGCTACACGATCTCCGGTTCGATCGGAGATTCGGGTATGTACTCTGCCTTGCCGATGATACTGTGTCGTCACCCTCACAGTGAGAGCGCGTTGGCCAGCGGGCGATACTATGAACGGCTACAGAGAGACCGGATCGTGAGTCGATCGGTGGATTGCGTTTCTATTACCCACCGTGGCCCGGTTGCTACAATGTGTTACGCACACGACACGATGCAAGCTACTGTTCCGTTTATGCCATCTTTTCGAAATGAGGATGGACTCTTGGGTAGACTCATCAGGATTGTTTTTCCCGTCAGCTTCTGGGCCCATCTCCCACACCAGGTTGTACATGTTCCAGAAAAACGTCGCGACAATCTCTGCCAATGGACTGATGCTGTAGTGATGATGCGAATGTCAGAACTATTGCTTGCCCTGCTTGATATTATTCATACAGATGAGCGCTGGTCTGCGACCCGTCGGATGGAGGCCATAGGGATGCAAATCGTTCATTTCAGTAAGCTATCGAGATCCGACTTCTCTACTGCACTAGATGATATTTGTCGTCGGCACTGGATCGAACGACTGGGCGCATTGGATTCTATTCTGGCGCGAAAAGTGCGATTGGCTCCCGCACTCACCCAGGATATACTCGCCACACGCATAAGGCTCTTTGCGAAGTTGACCCACAATGATGTTGTTTATCCGATTGAGTTGGAGCAGTTTGTTGACGCAAGCGCGAAGGAACTGGCCCTGCGTCGCTTTCTAATGCGTTTCGGTAATTTGCTGTCTTCCTGGACGAACATGACGAACATTATGCAGGCGCGAAACTGGACCGCAGAAATGTCGAAGCGCTGTAACAGATAGTACCAGCGATCTGTGGTTGGAATCACATCACGTCTATCTCTCAAATAAACAGAGCATTGCGGTGTCGTATTATCACCATGTAAATGCCACACCTAGACAGCCGGGCTTTCTTATGGCCCGATAAGCTTGACTCGCATCCATCCCATTGAAACGACATACTGTCATACCATTTAGATGGAGTACTCCTGAGAGGATTGCACCAAAGAATGTGTCGGCGAGTCGATTTTCACTCCACCTTCCGTACGTACAATGGTCATGAGTACCCACCACCGTTATCGCGCGTGTAATTATGTCCGACCTCAGCGATCTCATATTGGGGAAGCCCGGATCTCCTACTAGCACGATACGGCCGTAGTCATCCACCATCTTGAGGGCCCAGCCAAGAACCGAAGGGTCCGCGGTGCAGTCGATAATCACCTTAGGTCTGAGCTTCGTAATATCTGTTAAAGATTTCAGAGAATGCTCTGTGGTCCTTCCAGCTATTTGGTAATCTGCGCCGCCGTACTTTCCCGCTGTCAAGTGTGTTGGTTGTGCCGTCAAGTGCGCTATAGAGCTACAACGCGTTGCTTTGAGCCACCTGATTATCATTTGGGCGATCGGTCCTCCCCCAATCACGAGGACTGGCCAGGAAGGGTCAACATCTGCTGCATACACTCCAAGGAATCCTATTTTGGATAGAGCGAACCACACTGCGGATGAAGTAGGTATCTCGCCCGGAATCGGAATACAATGCTGGGCAGGGATTTGGTGCTCGGAGGCGTGAGGCACTCTCAGGCTAACGCGTTGCCCCACATTCAAATGGTGCACATCACTTGCTGCCTCCACCACCGTGCCAACAGTTGAATACCCAGGGTAAAATGGATATTGAACCCATGTCGCCCAGTGACAGTCAAACCTCCCACTCAAGGCTGTCTTTTCAGTTCCATTGCTGATCAATGACAGGTCGGTTCTTACTCTCACGAACCCGCAATTAAGCGGCGTGGCTCTATGGTGTTCCACTATAACGCGGTTTGGCCGCCTAAACACAATTCTATGTACTTCACAGCTATGAAACACGATTTAGCTTCCAATGAGAAAGAATCAAGATATATTAGCCTTAAGAATCGCCCAGTCCTTCGCGAAACTCTTTCAGAATGTATTGGCAAGAGTGTCCAGCAATAGCGAGCATCGTGAGTGTCGGATTTTGGCAACCACTTGACACCCAACACGCTCCGTCCATGACAAACAGATTCGGCAGATCATGGCACTGACAAAAACGATTAACAACGCTAGTTTTTGGATTTGTCCCCATTCTCGCAGTACCGACTTCGTGGATAGCTAGGCCCGGTGTAGAAATGTAGTTATTTGCTGTAATGTCCTTCACACCAGCCGATTTCAACATGAGGATTGACTGCTCCTGGGCATCCTTCATAAGCATCAGTTCATTGTCGGACCACTGTGCTTTGATTCGAAGAGTTGGCACACCCCATCTATCGAGATGTTCTCGATCAAGTTGCACCGAGTTGTCGTATCGAGCCAAACATTCACCAAAGGCCGCTAGTATTGTCCGTACGGATATGCGCCCAGACCCTCGTTGAAACAGCCGTGCCCAAAGTCCTGAGGACGCAAGCGCAATACTCTTAGCTTGAATTCCGTACCCTCGTTTGTAGGCACTTTGGACATCGTCACCGACGTTGCGAAATCGTGGTATGTAAGCACGATGACGCTGATATCCGGGACTATGAAAGTCCGACCAGCTGACCTGTGTCGTGCCCGAAGCTCCTCCTCCAAAAACATGATCCATTAGATAGTGGCCCAAGACTCCGCTGGATGAACAGACGTCAGAATTTAGAATCAATCTTGTAGACTCTAGCGTAGACGCACACAATATCACCACACGCGCAGCGATATACTTCATTTCGTTAGAATCTCGCCGTACGCAACTTAGTCCTACCGCCTTTCCGCGTACAGTCCTGATTCTTGTGGCCACTGTTTCGAGAAAGATGTGCAGATGCCCGGTAGCACAAGCATCACCAATTGCTGACCACCCAGGTGCTAACCCGCGAGCGTCCATACTCTCGGATGCTTTTGGTTCACTTTCTTTGACAAATCGCCGGGAGCCCGCCATTGACGCTACGCGGGCCGGAGTGACGACGCGGTCAAACTCAAGCTCAAGAGCCTCCTTTAATATCTGACACGTAACGTTTCGTCCGATCGGCTGTTCTAGCAGGCCTGCTGGAAGGTGAGCCATACATTCATCGACGCCGGACACGCCAAGATAGGCTTCCGCGGAATCATAATGCATCTCCAGATCTCTGTATGACAGTGGCCAGTTCTCTCCAACTCCGTCGTGATCATAGGCCTTGAAGTCAAGGTCGCTCATTCGATACGACTGCCCTTCCCAAGCGAGCAGCCGACCTCCTAAAACACGCATTCTGATCCAAGAAAACGGAAAGACCTCCACGTATGGATTATCTTTGTCATCAACGAACCACTCGTGATAAGGCTCTCGACATGCGTAACATCTGGACTGTATTGGCCGCCTGCTGACGACTGTCTGTGAGGGAGGGCCGAAACTCGCCCCCCTGTTTTCGGAAATGCCATTTACATCTGTTGCCTTCGTGGCGATGCCAGCTTCAACTAATGCGACAGTCAGCCCTCCCTCCGTCAGGAGCTTAGCCGCCCATCCGCCGGTAGCTCCTCCCCCGACGATCACTGCATCATAAGCAGTATCACGCACCATGAAGGCGTTCATGTTCGCCCCGTCGCCATCCCCTTCGAAGAAAGTGACCCACAACCGATCCATGCTGAGCGCACAAATACAGCCTAACCTCCGGCGTCAACCTCGGTTGTCAAATCAGGAAAGAGCACTCTTAATATGAACGGTGGTATCATGTACTGAGGAAAACAACCAGACATATTTGTACAATGAATGAAATGTACGCAAATTCCTACGTTATCCGGCAATAACAGTATCGATTTGGTCTTCGCCGCTTCCGTCATAAAGTAAAGATCTTCACAAAACGAAACATCCGGGAATTTGATGCAATGCCACGCACTACGCTTATACGCAAATGAAAACCCATAACCCAGTCTGAATCTAGCAAAATCCTCGTCATCCTCGTGCGACACTTCGAGAATACGGCGAGGCTGAGTACGTTTGCACACGAAGTGTGTCCCCGCAGCGTGTCTCTGGTCCCAATAGAATAACTTCCTAACAAGTGAGTCATAAATAAAAAATCCTGACAACTTCACACAGTCGGCATTATGGTCTATCATCGCGCGTATGTGGTGGGATACGTAGGAAGGTGAATAATAGTCATCATCGTCAAAGTGAACTATATAGTCACCTAATGCCATACTAACAAGATCGTTCCGCTTCATCCCAACAGAACGTACTGTTGAATTGTGATAATATTTAACCCGCGGGTCGGACAAGGATGTCAAGAGGCATGATGCATGTGGGCTATCATCGTCGACGAGCCACTCGATGTTAGGCCAGTCTTGACGGCAAACACATTCATACACGCGTCGGAGGTATCGTTCTCTTCTGTGAGTAGGGGTGATGATACTGACAAGAGGGACTGTCATTACAGAGATCGCTCTCCCGGCGAGAGATACCGAGTTCATGCTACATCGTTTTATCCATATGACCACGCCTTTTCAATCAAGTAACCATATGCGATGAACATTACCAGCAAAGCTCTGAAGAAGGCTCCTACCCCAATCCTGGTAACGGCCTAACGAATGCTTTTACGGACCGTAGATACGTCAACATAATACGGAATCGTGTATAGCTTCAAGTACATCATCGACGTCTTGATCAGTCAGGCCGGCGCTCAGCGGTAGCGATATCGTACCGCCGCCAATCCACTCGGCGTTGGGATAAGTGCCATCAGTGAATCCGAATGCCCGTCGATAGTAGTCATGTAAATGAAGCGGTCTGTAGTGTACCCCCGTCCCGATTTGTCGCCGCTTCAGGTTCCGCGCGAGCTCATCTCGATTGACGCCGCACTCAGACTCATAGACCAGGGGCGTGTAGAGGTGCCGAGCATGACGCGAATAGTGTTCAACGGGCGGGGGACAATGGATTGGTAAGTCGGATAAACCAGAGTCGTAGCGGCTCCAGATCTGATCGCGGCGATGCCAGGACGCATCGATCCGCGCGAGTTGATGCAGCCCAATTGATGCTTGTAGATCGGTCATGTTGTACTTATAGCCGGGAGCTACAACGTCATAATCCCTATAACCGGCATCAGTGAATCGGGTAAAAGCGTCACGATCCATGCCGTGTTGTGACAAAATACGAATTCGTTTTGCCCATACATCATTGTTAGTGATTACCATGCCGCCTTCAGCAGTAGTAATGTTTTTTGTCACATAGAAGCTAAAGCACGTAAGGTCGCTACAGCTTGCTATGTGCCGGCCTTTGTACTGCCCCTCGATACAGTGCGCGGCATCTGCAATTATGTGCAAACCGTGCCTTCGTGCGATCATCGCTATTTCATCCATAGGGCAAGGGCGACCCGCGAGATGAACGGGCAAGATCGCTTTCGTTCGGCTCGTGATCACACTCTCGATTTCTTGCGGGTCGATAAGCATCGTTGTTCTATTAACGTCAGCAAAGACCGGCCTAGCTCCGGTATGTATGATAGTGTTGGCGGTAGCGGCAAAAGTCATCGGAGTTGTGATCACTTCATCACCCGCACCGATTCCCAGTGCCAGAAGCGACAAATGAAGGGCGGCAGTGCAGGAGTTGACCGCGATTGCATTCGTGGCACCTACATATGCGGCCATCGCGCATTCAAATTGTTTTACTTTCGGGCCTAGTCCGATCCATCCGCTTCGGAGCGTGGCAACAACTTCCTCAATGTCCTGTTCTTCTATTGTGGGACTGCCAAAGACCAGAAAGGTGGAGCGGTGGTTACGTGAAACGTTTCTCATATGAGCATCCGATGTCTCACGCTACTGTAGGTACCTGTGGTATCAACAAGGGGATGGAGGACTGTTTGATTCATAGTAAGCCGATCCGTCATTGCCTACTGTTGAGCCAAATCGGTCTTATGGCTTCTAATCCAAAAAAGGGCTCGCCTTGATTATGGTGTTGGTCGGTTGGCTCCCTGTCGGACCTAATTCGAGATGACAAGTTGGCGACGAGCTGCTCAATCGCGATCTGCCAAATCGACTTGTGACCTGCTGAGTGAATCGTGGACAGCAATGTATTTGCTGAGCATTCTATATCATTGCGGTGATTCAGCAGACTGGCTGGCCCTGGAGTAAACTGTCTTCCGATGTTTACGTAGTTATTAAGCATGATCAGCCACTTCTGGATCAAGGGCCAATGTTGATAGTCGTATCGGCATATCGCCGCAAGAATATTCGGGTCTTTGAGATTGACCACGCCCCCGTTATTGTTAAAATACTTAACGAAACGCAGAGACTCAATGTGAAAATCGTATCCAGCCTGTTTCAAAAGTTCCGCCCGCGCCTGAAGCTCTGCAACGATCCCGCCCACCCACTTGAAGTGATGGACTTGTACCAGCACATCAGTTATGGGGCAGCATCTTCCGTTGTACGCCAAATGCTGACCAACACAAACATCCACATTGCTTCTTGCAAACACAACTTTACGTGGATCTGCAGCACCCACTGGATACGATAAAAAGGCACCGAATGGGAACTGATCCCACACTGAGAGCATAGAATGTACTTTATGAAATCCACCATCTGCAGCGAGTCTATCTACCCAACATCCGCGGACATAGTCATAACCCTTCTTGTTACAGAATAACTCCAGTTCGGCCAATTCCATTGGGTAAATCTGAAATTCATCTTGGTCAGCCAAAATATGCCAGTCCGACGGATGGCGCTCTCGGCTTTCTCTGTAAACTTTGCGAAGAACCTCTAGCCAAGGACCCACAAGCACGGAAGTGATAGGCGTACCGAACGCATTTGTAATAAGGCGCACCTCGTCTAGTATCGGATCGTTGTAATCGGCTAAATGAACGTTGATAATAAAGGACTCTACTCCAAGTCCTCGATAATGCTCTAGCATCGGTTTTAGGATGGCAATGTTTCGCCCACCAACAAGGGTGTTCAAATGGATCATCGATCTGCTCCCGTCTCGGTCCCTGCGGCAACTGTTCGAGCCAGTCCAGGATCCCGCCGCGTTCTCGAACTGGTTTCTGAGATCGTCATCACTCAGGAAATCATCCTGTTCTCCAACTGCTTCATACCGAATGTTTCGCCGGCTTTGCGTATTATTGTCCCGGATGCAATCGAGTTACTTAGCCTGCGAGGAAGCGGGGCCCACCGTGGTGATAAAGGCCGGCCAGGCGCCCCTGCGAGATTAATACCTTCCGCGCAAAACTCTCTCTCTACCAACACATCACCCTGTGGAAGAGTGCGAGGAAGTTGTTGATAGATATGAGGATAACCTCTAGTCTGCGTAAGCAGTGACTTACGTTTCCCTGCGAGTTCGCTCCACGGAATAGCAGACCATGTTTTCGTTGTCAATACAAATCGTGGAGGGATCATCCTGCCGAGTGATCGTTGCCCTCTGCTCATGAGCGGGGGGGGGTAATCTTTGACGCGACCACGATTAAAGAATCTAATACCCGTTCGTGAGCACATAACAAACAGTGGGAGAGAAAGATGCTCCCTGACTCATGAACCACGATTAGCACCAAAAGTGCGGGGCTCATTCGGATATGACTCCCAGGAATGGGTGTATCCTTGACTGTTGCTTTGTCGCCGCGGCGGTCGTAAATTCTACAAGGGCCAATCGGTACGTTAATAGCGCCACTACCAAAGTATGAATAGTTATGCTCAACCTTTGAGTACCTCAAGTATTGGCTGATTGAAAGCTTGATAGCACGCGACATCTGAATGTAATGTTGAACGGATTGTGGGCAAGCTACTGGTGAAACGGACGCTACCGCGCATTCCTAGGGGCGGCGTGCGGACAACTGCGGGAGGGAAATGAGTCGTGATGTTCGATCGTGGTGAGCACATGAATTCAAGGAGCGGTAGCTTAGGCAATGCAAGGGCGAAAGGAAAACGCTAATTGCTCAAAGATATAACCCGCAGCAAATGTTAGCGGCTTCTTCCAAATCGTCTTATCGCAACTGTCCGGAGATAAAGATATGTTGATCTGCTCTCCTCGCAGATTCGGCTTCGGGGACACGATTCTGCATTTATCGGCCAATCGATAATAGGAAGTGCAAATGCGATCTCATTTTCCGCGGTGCAGATCTGCTACGCCACGAGCGACCGTAAGTTTCCCATCCCTGTTGCGCAGCACCCAAAACTCATTGTTGAAGAAACAGGAAACGCTCATATCTGGCGCGCTTCCGCGATACTCCCGCAATAAGGCTCCAGTCTTCGGGTCTACCTCAAACAAAGCGTGCCGTGCATCCGACCAGGCAACGGTTGGGTTGGGTTTTCTAAAGCGTATGAGCCAGTTTCTGTCGGTTGCGATCAGTCCGTCAACATCGTACCCGTCGGGCGCTTTGACTTTGACTGCTCGCACTTCCCCACTCTCCTGAATCTCGTAGACGGTCGTGCTTGCTAGGCTACGAAGAAAGAGTATCTTTCCATCGGAAAGAGTGAATTCGCTCGTTAACACGATCGAGCCTGCGTCCGCACTTAAACCGCTATATTTAAGTTCTTTGGCAGGTACTTCCAAACCGGCGCTTATGTCTTTGTCTAGCTGAAGGTACCGTATCAATTGTCCGTTTGAATCCAGCAATGCGATTCTCGGGAGCTTGCTTCCATCCAGCCCTTGGGCGACCATGGTCCCAGATTCGAATGTTGCGAATGTAGAGACGTAGAATGGAAGATCCAACGTGATCGCCCCCTTGTAAGTCCCGTCCTTATCGAATCGGGCGATGTATCGGCGACGCTCTCCAGTGGTTTTCCGTAGTATCATTTTATGGCCTTCCGCGTCCTCTAACGGTTCATCATGTTGTTCTGGGTTCCGGATACCATCTACGCCAATGAAAACCGCAGACGGTGAGATGAAACCGCCGTGCGCATAAGGGGATGGGATGTCCGCCATCTGGCCGACCTGGAAAGTTACAATTCCCTTGGGAGTGAAGGCGGCCATGCCCAGTCCCGGTGGCCAACTCCAAACATACAAGTTTCCGTCCCCGTTGCAGTTTCCGTGACTTGGATCAGGCCAGTCCTGCGCCCACGACATGCTGCCCAAGTCTGAATCGTCCGACAGGCTAATATCGAAAATCGGAGGCGCAGGTTGCGGCGTGTTCTTCGCGGGCTTGGATGCTTTTGTCTGGGCTGTGCTCACTCCCAACATGAGCAAAACGAACAAAACTCCTGTTTGCGTCTGTCTCTGCATTGAACGAGATCGACAGCCACCTTGTATTCTGAATTGACAACAACGAGAGGTCATAAATAAATGGTCTCCTACCTTCGCGTCACTTGATAGCGAATCCATCTCCTGCATTCGCCGTTAGTTCCTCGCTTCTTTCCTGAACATCGCTCAGAGTTCAGCAATCACAACCTTCATCAGGGCGGCACCCCGTCCGGACTCACCTGCCACGTGAATCTTTCTACATCTCGACTTTTCATAAGGTGTTTCGGGATCGTTCAGGCGTAACCGACAACGGGCAAAATGTGCTAACGGTGCTAGCCGACAGCACCGCACCTCTTGGAACCCGTCCGATCATCACCGGTGGAACCTCTGGCGCCCAAAACCTCAGTACTGGTGCCTCTCTGGTTATAAGTCCGGCGGTAACCCTCACGACCACACAACTTTCAGCTCCCACCGCGCGGACCTCGATTACCAGTAGCCCTGTCCTCTGACGGTTGCGGGCGTACCTGCGAGCGACTCTAGTGCACCTTCCGGCAACGGTATTTACTATTTCTAAACCGAAATTGCGACCTTGAACTCCACCGCCATTGCCAACTAGACTAGCACCACTCCTCCTACGGTGGGTACACTTAATGTCTCGGAGTTTCAGGGAACCGCATCATCTGCTGCGCCATCTCAAACACCCTGAATGAAACGATAATGCGCCAATACCCTCAGTTTTAGCGTCGGGGTGGTACTCGAGTGAAAGTATGTCACCAAAGCGCCACCGCTGGGACGATTCCTAGGTCACGCTGACACCTCCGGGAAGGTTCACGGGAACTATCGTGGGCGCGGGCTCTCAACATGCGCCGACTTTAAGATATTGCTCGACCAAGTCCGGATAACATATACATGTAAAGTCGCAAACAGCAACGGTTAGCGTTTTGCCACTGCTTAAACCGGCAGTGTTGCTGTTTGCTTACCAATTCAGACCTATATGTCCGTTTCTCCCTTGTTACAAAAGTCGGACAAAGCTGTCCGCCCAATCAAACGACACAAGACCACCTGAACCGCTAATTAGCTTTAGAAACAATGTGAATGCCGACGGTGTACGGTTTTCGTAACGCTGAGTTCATCTGCGTTACGTCCGCGCGTAACCGCAGTAGTCTATCGCGATTTTGTGGGTCCTCGCCAACGCTTCCCTGGCACTGGCTTAACTGGAGGGACATTCCGATAGTTGTACTTGGTAAGAATGGGGGCGACCTTCATATATCAAGTTCTGTGAACACTCGTATCTCATATGCAAGCTCCTGGCAGACAAGAAACTCTATTTGCGGTTGAGAATATTGGTTTATGTTTCCACGCGAATCGCGAGAGCTTCTAATCATGAACAGTTGGGATCTGTTCGACACACTGGTTGCAGGTCGGGACATCATGAAGCCTAGCGGTGACTTACCCGAAGGATACCACTTTCCTATCGTGGAAAATGTCCAGGCGGTCAAGCGGGACGATATCATTATAAGTGACTACTATGATCATCAAAAAGCACATAGAATACTGAAAACTGTGACTGGTTTGCCTAATAAGCTTTTCGTTGGAGACCATATTAAAGTATCAGGTGAGATTTGGCCTAAGGTTTGCGTAAAACATCATACTGGTGATCGGCCCAATGAAATTGCGGCTGCGCTTCGGTGCGGCGTGCGCACTACCCTGACACGGGTTGCTTCCTTTACAACGCTCGAACAGGACTTGTTCTCGGCAGGATTTAAGGGCCTTGCGCTCACCATGCGAGAGACCCGCCTCACCACTTATGATGCAAAGTATCGTGCTTTTGAGACACTCCAGAGCCAAGGGAACTTCCCTTTCCTTTTCTTGGCGTCTCTTCTTCTCCATCGGAAAATGGTAAACGAAAGACTCGATTGCGTGTTGATGTCAAGTCGTGATGCCTGCCTGTGGCATAGAGTGCAAGAGAAGGTGCGCGATCTTCACTGTGGCAAATCCTATAAGATCCACTACTGGTTGAGTAGCCGGCTAACAAGGTACAGGCCCTCGATGAGTGTTATCAATTATACCAAGAAGCTACTTGCCGGTGAGGCTCTGATTGCCGACGTGTGTGGGTCGGGGTATTCGCTTCGTGCGTTTATAAACCTTCTTGGTGTGGACGTAAAGCTTTGGCTGATAGTGGGGTGGGCGAACGGCAATCGACCGTTACCATCAGGAGTTCCTTACATGGTTGGATGGTGCGGTACGACTGCTATTGAGTTAGCGAACCTCGCTCAACATCCAATGGTATGTGATGTAAGTGATCATAATCCTGTAATACCAATATACATTAATCCGACGGGAATAGATTGGGCCTCCGTACCAGAGATACAGGTCATGCATCGAACGTTCATCGCGGCTACTTCTCTTATGGGTCGGTATGACTATTCTGCAGATCTCGAGGTTGGAGAGAATCAAGTGCGTCGATCACTTAATCAGTGTTTCGGACGAATCGATGAAGGTAACTGTTTGTTACGGTCTTTTGCGTATCCTTTTTTCGGAGATGAAGAGGACAATACGCGTCGACTGTTATCTGAATGGGCGCACCAGAACAAACAGTGACGTCTAGGAAAATCCCCATCTCACTCATCATTCGTTAACTAGGGGAGTGCTTGAAACATCTCGGATCGGACAACTACGAGAACGCGGCGCGGAGGGATCTAACCGAATGGTTAAATGCTGTAGACGATTTTGCGTCGGTCAAAGCACCGACGATCAACAAAGATCAACATCTTTCCGAGGTCCAGTGCCAACTCGTTCAATAACAAACACGTCGGATCTACAAAATTCAATAAAGTTCAATAAGCGATAGAATCTGGTTCGGGACCAGGGGGTCGGAGGTTCAAATCCTCTCTCCCCGACCATTTATTCCCAAGAGCTTACATTTCGATTCCCGTCTTGCATCAACAGCTGACCAATCGGTCCCGGTTCGGATCTA
>Ga0335085_10001250_pt1 | contig 56720 bp, 47 predicted proteins | sample Lox_Sample_45_FD_206712 | JGI IMG/M metagenome (GOLD analysis project Ga0335085, IMG submission 206712) | Soil microbial communities from Loxahatchee National Wildlife Refuge, Florida, United States - Lox_Sample_4.5 | ecosystem: Environmental > Terrestrial > Soil > Wetlands | place: USA...
GCCAACAACCAAAACTCAACAGCAAGACAGGCCAGAAGCAGCCAAAGACTTTACCCAGACGCAATTGGGCAAGCAAACATCACTTTTTCCGCAGCCTGTGAAGGCCCCTGCTCCTTTCGCTTGTCTCGCCCGCGTTGGAACTCGCGAGCGCCCGAGCGCGTACACTCCGTGAGGGAATGACTGCAACGCGGAGCAGGCATCGATGACAGCATTAGCGCCTCGTTCGCTGGCGCGGGCGACGGGCTTTGTCTATCTCGCATATTTCACGGTGGCCGTCTCAGGACTGCTGCTCGTCCACTGGAAGATGGTCCCCGGCATCGCCGCGGACTCGCTGTCGAATGTGCTTTACGGCGCGACCACCTTGCTCCTCTATCGATTGCTTCGCCCCGTGAGCGGGCCGCTGGCGCTGGCAGCTTTAGGGTTCAGCGCACTGGGCCTGGCGACCGACACTCTCCAGAATCTGCATTTGATCGGTCACGCTGTGAGCCCGCTTTTCTTCTTCGGATTTTTCTGCATCCTGCTCGGCGTGCTGATTCTGCGCTCGCGGTTCTTGCCCCACTGGCTGGCGCCGCCGCTGATGGCCGCGGGCGTGGGATGGCTCGTCTACCTCATTCCGCACGTGGCGCTCTACGGGAAGTACGTGATTTTTCCGCTCGGCTTCATTGCCGAGTTCGAGCTGATGCTCTGGCTGGTGATCAAGGGCGTAGATGAGGCGCGCTGGCTGTCCGTCAGCTCGCGCTCGCAAGGATAGAGAACGCTGGATTTTCTACCCCACCCCAACAAAGTTAGGATCGGGCACCCGGCTCCTATCCAAAGCCCTTCGGAACGGCGCGCAGCGAATCACTGCGACTGAATGGCGAGCCCTTGAGGGAACGCGATCGTGTAAGGCGAACCCGGCGCCGGGGTGACCGCCGTATCAGTCACCGTAAAGACATAAAGCTTGTTCGCGTTCGTGAGTGCTGAAGTGGGCGGAACTGGCTCGGACGCGGTGATCGCATACAGATGGTCGTTCTTGTCCCACGCAATCTGGCTGATGTTGTCGGTGGTGAGCAAGCCCGTGAACGGCGTAATGGGGCTTGCGCCATTGAAGTGGTAGATTTGGAGTCCTCCAAAATCGGCAACGGCCAGAAACTTGTCTGAAGGCGAGATCGACAATTCTCCATTGACAGTAGTGAGGAGAGGCGCCGCCGGCATGGTGGCATATGTGTCGGTTGTTGTGAGGTTGCCGTCTGCGCCGATCGTGTAAGCCGCAAGTTGCGTCTGCGCCGGCGATGGGCCTCCCTGGCTGAAGCAGGGATAGTCCGCGACGACGACGTGATTGCTAGAGTCCGCGCCGGTCAGATCGGGGAGATATTCGCCAGTTGACCCGGGCGGCCCTGGCGGCGGGGCCGGGAATGGACCGTTGAATGCGGAGTTGAAGCCCAGAAGCCCGGTGCTGCTGCTCTGGAATTCAAAGAACGGGTAAAGCGATCCGCAGCCTGCTCCGGATGCGTAGGCGTAAGCGTCATTACCGGCGAATGAGAAGCCATACACCCCGGATCTGCCGGTGACGATATCTCCCAGGTAACTCAGATTTCCTGTCGAGGGGTCGACGGAATACGATGCGATGCCCTTATTGGTCTGGCAATCGATGTCGTATTCGATCTGGTAGACGGCCTGACCGGTGCGGTCGGAAAGGAGCTCTCCATTTGAGCCACATCCGCTGCCGAATTGATCCATTTTGGTTTGCGAAGCCGAGGTGAGCGAACCATCGGACCCAATCTTGAAAGCGTCAACGTAGTTGTTGCTGACTGCGCCGGTGGAACTAACATGGGCAACCGTATCACCCATCAGGTAAGCACCGCTCACCGCGATTCCGGCGACGTTGTCATTGAACGGCGAGCCGGTCACCGGCGTGAGCTGCCCGTTTGCATCGGCCGAGTAGGCCGTGACCTGGTACTGGTCGTTGCCGGCCGGACTGTTGGAGACGTAAACATAAGCCGCTACGGTCGACCCGGAACCTCCGGACCCCGAACCACCACCGCCTCCGCCTCCGCCGCCGGGGTTATTTGCAGGCGAGTGCACCAGGTTTTGGTTCCCTGAGCAACCGGTGAAGAACACGAAGACCAGCAGGAATAAACTGCCGGATGAAACAAGAAAAGCGCAGATTTTTCGCAGCATGACTGGACTCCTGGTGAGCCTTGCAGCCAGCACAATTCGAAGGACGGGAAGGAACCACTTTAAGAAGTGTGTAGGCGTCGAATCTATATATCGAGCATTGGCCCGCATGCGCCCGCCGCGAGCGAGGCCATGTTGCTCATCTTGCTGGAGATTTTAGATGCCGTCTGAACCCGCGAGTTGTTTCACAGATGTCGGGCTGGGCGGGCATCGGGTCCGGCGAGACAAACTGAACCTTCCTTCGTTTCAATGAGCCTCTGCGCGAAGTGGGACAGCCGATTTGAATGCGGACAAAAAGAGTCGTATATTAAATAGGACTAATTCAGTCGTATATCAAAATCAGTCGGCAGATCCTTCGCCTGGCGTTGCTCTTAAGGTGATTTGGATCACTGAAAGAGTCCGACTCATTTGGTCCGATATACACAGCGGCGTGCGGCTGGGCAGCGTTTGGTCCTCGATCCGCAGCGCTCCGCAGCCAGGAGAAACGCAACTTGGAGGTCTTCCCTTGAAGGGCCGGGTTTCATTCATCTCTATGCTTTTTGTCGCGGCCGGCACGCTCGGAGCCTGGGCGCAGCAAGCGACCAGTTTCCATATCGCAGGGTTGGTTCACGATGCCACCGGCTCGGTGATTCCGGGCGCGCAGGTGGATCTGCGGCTGGCCGCAACCGACGCTCCGCTTTCACAGGTCGCGGACGGGCAGGGACACTTTGCCATCGCCGTTCCCGCCGCGGGCAGCTATTCGATCGAAGTGAACACGCCGGGCTTCGCGGTGTATCACGGGCAGGTTGTAGTGAGCGCGGCCGCGCCCGAGGCAAATATCGACGTGACGCTGGCGGTGAGCGGTGCTGCGGAAACGGTGGAGGTTACGGCAAATGCTTTGGCGGCTGAGACGACGAGCACGCAACTGGGCCAGACGCTCGGATCGAGCAAGATGGAGAGCGTCCCGCTGAACGGGCGGAGTTTTACTGACCTGATGGCTGTGCAGCCGGGCATTGTGCCGATGAACACCGCGCAATCCGGCTCGGTGATCATGTCGGGTGTCGCCTCCACGCCGCCCTCAGGCGACGCGAATCCGGGGAACCTTTCGATCAGCGGCCAGCGCGAAGATTCGAACGGCTTCCGCGTGAACGGCGCCGATGTGGAAGAAGACGTGAACATGGGCACGTCGATCGTTCCCAATCTCGACGCCATCGACAGCTTTCAGGTGCTGACTTCGAACTTCGACGCGGAGTATGGAAACTCAAGCGGCGGACAAGTGCTGGTCACGACCAAGAGCGGGACCGCGCAACTGCACGGCAGCGCGTTTGAGTTCCTGCGCAACACGGCGCTCGATGCGCGCAACTATTTTTCCTCGGACCGCGCGGCTTACCGGCAAAATCAGTTTGGCGGCGCGCTGGGCGGCGAGCCATTTCACCGCGGCGTGATGCTCTTTGGCGACTACCAGGGAACGCGCCTCACAGAAGGAATCGATACCGGCGACATCGCGGTGCCGTCCGCGGCCGAGCGCGGCGGAGACTTCAGCCAGGTTCCGCTCACGGGCAGCGTGAACGGGAGCGCGTGGGCGGCGCAGTTATCGCAGGAGCTGGGGCAGACGGTGACCGCGGGCGAACCTTACGCGCAGGTGTTTCCTACGGGCCAGATTCCGCAATCCATCTGGTCGGCGCCGGCAAAGTTTCTGCTGGCCTCGATTCCCGCGCCCAATGCGGGCGATGCAGTGTTTGCGACAGCCAGCGCGGCTCAGACTTTGCAGGACGACAAGGGCGGCTTGCGCGCCGACTGGAGCCGCGGGCCAAGCGCGTTGACCGGCTATTACTTTGTCGACCAGTATTCGCTCGACAATCCGTATCCGACAGGAACCGGCGGCGCGAACGTGCCGGGATTCGACGCGACCTCGAACGGTAGAGCGCAGCTCCTGAGCCTGCAACACACCATGACGTTTGGCTCCTCGGCGCTCAATGAGGCGCACCTGAGCTATATGCGCAACGCCAATGCAGTGGGCCAGCCGCGCGGCGGCGTGGGTCCGACGCTTGCCGAACAGGGATTCGCGAGTGCGGGGGCAAATGGAATCGATCCGCTGAAGCCGTCGACCGAGGGAATCGAAAATGTCGCCTTCAACGATTTCACCATCGGCGTAGATACGACGGCGCTGGTGCAGGCCGAGAACATCTTTGAAGGCTCGGATGCCTTCTCGCGCATCGTCGGCAAGCATGGCCTGAAGTTTGGCGGCGAGCTGCACGAGGACCAGATCAACACGCATCCCGACGTGGTGTTCAACGGCAGCTTCAGTTTCAATGGCTCCGAGACCGGCGTTGATTTTGCCGACTTCCTGCTTGGAGTGACATCGAGCTACACGCAGGGTCAGGCAGAGAGCTTCTATAACCGCAACGTCTACGCGTCGGCGTTTGCGCAGGACAGCTGGAAGGCGACCAACCAATTGACGCTGAACTATGGCGTGCGCTGGGACCGCATCCGGCCATGGTCAGAGAAGTTCAACCAACTGCAAACGCTGGTCAAGGGCGAGCAGTCGCAGGTGTTTCCGGGCTCGCCGCAGGGACTGGTTTTCCCCGGCGATCCGGGCGTGCCGGATTCGCTCGCGCCGCCCAGGAATCATTTCTCGCCGCGCATGGGAGTTGCGTACGCGCCGATCGGCCGCCCCGAAAGCGGCAAGCTGTTGGACAAGTTGATTGGCCCGGCGGGCGCAACCAGCATTCGCCTCGGCTACGGCATGTACTACACGGCATACGAGGGCTTGTCGGCGGGAATCATGAGTGCCAATCCGCCGTATGGCTACACGTACACATCAGCCGCGCCGCCATTGTTCGCCTCGCCCTTCACGGTGGCCGCAACGGGCGCGAGCGCGGGTCAACGGTTCCCGTTGCAACATGTGGCGTATGGCGCCAGCCGCGCCAATCCGAATGCGAGCGTGGACTGGAGCCAGTTCGAGCCGCTGGTCGGAATTCCCGCCGTCGATCCAAGCGATGTGACCCCCTACGCTCAGCATTGGATGGCCAGCGTGCAAAGGCAGTTTGGCGCGGGAACGCTCGCCACGCTCAGTTACGTGGGCACGTCGTCGCATCATCTGCTGGTGCTGGAGGAGGCGAACCCGGCCGATCCCGCTTTGTGTTTGAGCCTGGGCGCGGCATGCGGACCGTTTAACGAGCAGGCGGCGCGGACGGAGTTTGGCCCGCAGTTCGGCAGCGTCGAGCTTCAGCGGACCATCGCCAACGCCAACTACAACGCGCTCGAGGCCACGCTCAACCATCGCTCGCATGGATTGGAGCTCCTGGCCAGTTACACCTATTCGAAATCGATCGATCAGTCGGCGGGCTTGCCGGAGCCTGTGAATCCCATCAATCCGTCGCGGAGCCGTGGGCTTTCGGCATTCGACATGCGGCAGAACTTTGTTGCCAGTTTCCACTACCAAATTCCAAAACCGGGAAGCGCGGAGCGCCTGCTCCACGCAATGGCGGACGGTTGGGCAGTTGCGGGAATCGCGCGATTCACAACCGGGCTGCCGGTGACTCTCGTCAACAACAACGACACTTCGCTGCTGGGAACGATTCCAAACGGCATCAACAACAATGGAGTGGATACTCCGGAGTGGAATGGCAATTCGCTGCATCTGAATTTGAATCCACGCGGCGGCGCGGCGGTGTTTGACGCTGGCCAGTTCAGCCTGCCGGCTCTCGGCACCATGGGCAACGCGCGCCGGCGGTTCTTCTCGGGGCCCGGCATGGAGAACCTCGATGCGACGCTCTCGCGCGAGATGCGGCTGGGGGAAGCCCGGACGCTCGAGTTCCGCGCGGAGGCGTTTAACGCCTTCAACCACGCCCAGTTCTTTGGTCCATCCACAGTAGAGGGCAACATCTCCAGCGGAACCTTCGGCGATGCGGTGAGCGCGATGCCGCCCCGGTTGATCCAGATCGCGGTGCGATACAAGTTCTAAGCGGAGAGCGCAAACATTGCCCGCAGCATCGACCGCCAGCGAATGGCCCGGCCAAAGATTCCAGGCCTTTCGCGCGTGCCCGCGTACAAACCAACGCGAGGGCGGCCTCTTACTTCATTTGCGAATCGACCTTATAGCGGCAGGGTGCTTTTGAGGAAGTTGAGTTTCTTTCCTTCGATTCCGCCGGAGATGGAGTCGAAGATGGATTCGAGCTTCTCATTGATGCGCGGGTCCTGCGCGCCGTTGATGGTCACGTTCATGCCGTTTCGAGACAGGTCATAGACGGTGAGGATTTGCATGTTTTTGCGCTCGGGGGTCGGCACGTTAATCCCGTTGACGACCTTTGTCACCTGGTCGATTTGAATGACCCGTTGCAATTCGAGCCGCGCCAGGGGCGGCGTAGTCCGGTTCCACATGAACGTTGTGGAATTGACCGATGTCCACTCAATCTTGCCCTCCGAAGTCGCCTTCAGCAGGTCGTCAACATAGGCCACCAAGCCATCGATTTCGGTTTCGGACATTTTTCACTCCGTGTTCGTTGAGCGAGGGGAATTTGTCTTCGAGACCATAGTAAAGGGACTTTGGTGGAAGCCGCTATGCCACGCATGGGGCAGCCCACTTTGCTGAAGATTTATGCAAGACGCAAAGGGTGGAGGAGGAGGGGTCAGGTCCGGGTTAGAGGGCGTTTTTGAGATGGTGAGGGGGTGACGGCGGAACACGGCGCAAGTATTCAGCGAATAAACGTATTGCGAACGCGTATCGATTCGTCCAAGTACTTAATCCAGATTACGGCCCAACAGACGGAAATCCCAACAGAAATCAAGGTGGGGATCATCATGGAATCGACGTCAGGCCTGCTAAAGAAGCGCGTATCGTCATTCCATGTGAAATAGCTGACGAACGGGTGTACAAGCGACACAATGACAGCCGTTACAAAGTACTTCTTCGCCGTGCTCACCGCGTGGCTTCGTTGTTGCCAAATTCCGCTGCCGGCTACAAATGCGAAAATGGCGACAAGCAAATAGAGCAGCAATGGAAGCCCCAATTCACCATCGCCGATACTGGGAGCATATCCGTGATCCTGATAAAATCCGATGCAAAATCCGACGATTTGCAGGGCTACTCCGACTGGCACCAATATCGTTAAGAAGATAGCTAAGAACTTAAGCCAACCTCCAATTCCAAACAGCACGCCTCGCTCCCGAAGCTGCGCTCGCGCTTCCGCGACTGTCTCTGGCTGCGATTTATTGGGGTTGGCGAGTAAGGCCAGGAGTTCATCATCGCTCCGGGCGACGAATGCCTCAGCGTCTTCCGTATTCATGACCGTGTGCTCCTGTCCATTCGAAGCCGGGATCTTCATTCGCCTTCTTGGCGACGACAGTATACCGCCGGTTTCCGCTGCTTCGATTTCTTTCTCGCTTTCGATCCGGGTCCGAAGAACCGGGCATGCCCGGGTTTGCGCGCGGCTCCTCAATCGATTTATGGTTATGGAGCTTTAGAAACTGTGAGGGAATTGCGATGCAAAACCGTTTGTTGCTTGTTGCGCTTGTTGCGGGCTCGTTGATGACCGCTGTCGCCGCTACTGCCACTGCTCAGAAGGGGCCGGTGCGGCCGAAGATTACAGGCATCTCGCACCTGGCCGTGTACACGTCGGACGCGGCGGCCACCGAGCACTTTTTTACAGTGAGCGTCGGCGCGGTAAAGGCGGCGGACCCCGAGAATCCGCAGGGCGTGCGCTACATGCTGAGCCCGACGCAGTTTGTTGAGGTGCTGCCGTTGCCAGCGGGCGCGGGCATCAACCGGATGGTTCATGTGGGCCTGAATACCGACAACGCCGAGGGGATGCGGAAGTACCTGGCGGCCAAGGGATGGAAGACGCCGGCGAAGGTGGAGCGCGGCAAGGACGGCAGCCGGTGGTTCGACGTGAGCGACCCTGAAGGCAATACGATCCAGTTTGTGCAGCCGCCGGCGAACCCGAAACCTGTGGACGCGCCGAATGCGATTGGGCACCACATTATCCATGTGGGCTTCCTGGTGCACGATCGCGCGGTCGAGGACAAGTTTTATCGCGACCTGCTGGACTTTAAGCCGTACTGGTGGGGCGGCCGCGACGGCAAAACGGAGTGGGTGAGCCAGCAGGTTCCTGACGCGCACGACTGGATCGAGTACATGCTTTCGGGCGGCCCGGGCACGGGGATTCCGGCGGGCATGTCGCAGCAGACGCTCGGCGTCCTGGACCATTTTTCGATTGGAGTGGCATCGGTTCCGGACACTTATAAGGTGCTCGTCGACGCGAACCGGCTGATGGGCCGCCACGACCAGGCACCGAAGATCGGGCTGGACGGGAAGTACCAGCTCAATTTGTACGATCCCGATGGGACGCGCGTGGAGGTGATGCAGTTCCACGCGACAGAGAAGCCGTGCTGCTCGCCGTTCACGGCAGAAGATCCGGCGGAGTGAGAGAGGCAGGGAGCGAGGGAGCAAGGGGCAGGGGAGCAGGGAACCAGAGGCTGGGGATTGGCAGGATCAATCCTGGGCGACAGCGCGGCGGGGACGAAATCGCCAATAAGCGGAGGCTACAAGGCCGTAGATTAGAAAGTTTCCTCCGAAGTTTACGATCATGCAGAGGACTTTCTCCCAAACGGGCAGCGGAGCCGGATTACCCCGATGGAGGACATCCCAAAGAGTTGACGCGGCCAGCCCCGCAGGCATGAAAACGTACCAAAGACGAGTCGGAACGATCTGATCGGGAAAATAGAAAAGGAAGGGCATTACCACTCCCAATAGCCCGCCGATCCAGAACGCTCGCTTCATCGAGTTTTCTCCGTCGTCGGAATGGTCGCAAACGCCGCCGCCGCGCACAAGAGGAAACCGAATCTTTCCGATCGCGCACCACAAAGCGGACCCAAGTCGCGGGAAATCTGCGCCTAAGGTATACTGATTGAGGCCTTAAGGGCAGGGAAATCCCTGCCGAATGAGGCCTGCGGCGAGCAACCCGCTTGCCGAAATCGAGAAAAACCGAGAAAAAGATGCCAAAGTTGAAGACCCATTCGGGCGCGTCCAAGCGATTCAGAAAGACTGGAACCGGAAAGATCAAGCGGGGCCAGACGAAGACGCGGCACATCCTTACGTCGAAGCCGCAAAAGAGCAAACGGAAGCTGGGCAAGCAGAAGCTGGTTTCCGATGGCGACTACTTGAAGGTCGCGCGCATGATTCCCTACGCCTGAGCGCTCCGCGCCTTGACTCTTTGGAGGAGGGGCGCGCAGATGGGCCGTTGCATTGGCCCCCGCCGTTTCTGGAAATTGTTCCTGAGCCGGCGAGAGATCAGGCTTAACCAGAGCGAGTGAAGAGGTTGACAGCCGTCGCACCCAAATGCGCCGGCCTCCTACCTCCAGCCGCGTAACCCGAGCCGATAGCTATTCGCTCTTAGCCTTTAGCTAGACATGCTCGAACCGGATTCCCCGGCGCTCCGCAACGGGCGGAAGCGGATGAGCGGGATCCAAAAAAGGAGAAGTACATGCCCCGCGTAAAACGCAGTACGAAGAGAAACGACCGCCGCAAGAAGATTCTGAAGCGTGCAAGCGGCTATTTCCTGACCAAATCGAAACTCTACCAGGCGGCCCAGGAAGCCGTGGAGCGCGGCCTGAAGTTTGCCTATAAGGGCCGGCGCGAGAAGAAGCGCCAGTTTCGCTCGCTGTGGATCGTGCGTATCGCCGCCGCCTGCAAGCTGAACGGGACCAGCTATTCGCAGTTCATTAGCGGACTGAAGAAGGCCGGCGTCGAGCTGGACCGCAAGATTCTGGCCGACATTGCCGTGCATGACGCGGCGGGATTCACGAAGCTGGTGGAGCAGGCCAAAGCGGCGCAGCCTCCGAAGCCCAAGGCTCCGGCAAAAACCAAGGCCAAAGCAGCGTAACAACGAGATATGACTGGCGGAAAAGCGGCCCGGGGTTCCATAAGGACTCCGGGCCGCGATGCGTTTGGGGCTGTGCTGGCGTGTTCTGATGCGGGGCATCGTCGCGCTGAACTGGTTGAGTCTATGCTCCCTGGCGTGGGCGAAAGCTCACGCGGCTGCCCCACGCGACGATTTGACAATCCCGAGACCTTCGGCGCGCTTCAGCGCGCATCGGCTGCATGCAATGCTTTATCCTGAACATTCGACATGACGAACGAAGCAATACCGAATCTGACGGCGCCCTCGCTCACGGGATTTGACGATGCTGCGCTGGACAAGGCTTTCGCTGGGCTTGAGGCGCAGGCGCGCTCAGACGCGTCCGCGCTCAACCTGGAGGCGTTCCGGCTCAAGTGGGCGGGCCGCAAGCAGGGTTTGCTCAATGAGGTTTCCGACCGTTGGCTGAAAGCTGCGCCCGGACCGGCGAAGAAGTCTGTGGGCCAGCGATTCAAAGTCCTGAAGGAACTGGTCGAGTCGTTGATTGAGAGCGCATCCGGCGGCGGCCCGAGCGATGCGGCGCTGAAGGCCGAGGCCATCGACATTACTCTGCCGGGAACGCGGCGGCTGACCGGCGCGGAGCATCCGATTACGCGCACGATGAATGAAATCGTGCAGGTGTTCGCGGCGCTGGGCTATTCAGTGGGCGTGGGGCCAGAGGTTGAAACCGACTACTACAACTTCGAGAGCATGAATTTTCCGCAGGGTCATCCGGCGCGCGACACGCAGGACACGCTGGTGGTTGCTGGCCAGGAGCGCAGGCCAGTGCGCGACAGATTGCTGTTACGGACGCACACGTCGCCGGTGCAGATGCGAACGATGGAGCTGCAGCCGCCGCCGGTGCGCATCGTCATTCCGGGCAAGGTGCACCGCAACGATGCGGCCGACGCGACACACTCGCCGATATTCCATCAAGTCGAAGGGCTGTGCGTGGACCGCAACATCACCTTCAGCGATTTGAAGGGGACGCTCGACCACGCGATGAAGGCGCTATTCGGGTCGGCGGTGAAGACGCGATTCTTTCCCTCGTTCTTTCCGTTCACGGAGCCGAGCGCCGATGTGCAGATCAGCTGCATCTTCTGCGGCGGGAAAGGATGCCGCAAGTGCAAGCAGTCAGGCTGGATTGAGCTGCTGGGTTGCGGCATGGTCGACCCGGCGGTATTCGCGTTCGCAGCGGAAAAGCAGCCGGCTTACGATTCGAAACAGATTTCGGGGTTTGCGTTCGGCATGGGCGTGGAGCGCATCGCGATGATGAAGTACGGCATCAGCGAGATCGGAAGCTTCTTTTCTGGAGACATGAGATTTCTAAGTCAGTTTGTTTAGCAGGTTCGCGTCCGCTGTGCGGACGTTGGCAAGTTGGCAGGTTCGCGCATGGCAAGAACGAGGCACTATCGTGATTTGATCGCGTGGCAGAGGGCAATGGAGCTAGCTCGTGCGGTCTATGCGGAAACGGAGGAGTTTCCGAAATCGGAGACTTTTGGATTGCGGATGCAGTTGCGCCGATCTGTTGTAAACGTAGCAAGTCACATCGCGGAAGCACATGGCCGATTGAACGATGCGGAGATGCGTAAGGGAATGGGAGGAGCGCGGGCGGCAATCAACGAGCTTCAAACGCAGATTGAATTAGCTGCAAGCCTCGGCTTCTTCAAGCCGAATGCAAGCGAGGAGTTGTTAGATCTGGGTACGCGAGTCGCCAAACTGATCAATGCCTTGCTCGGTGTCTTGGAACCGGAAGCTGGAAACGGCGCAGCGAGAGGCCAACTTGCGAACTCGCCACGCGCGTAGCGCGCCAACTTGCGAAGAGAGAAGTTCGAACGATGAAGATTCTAACCAAATGGCTTCGCGCATATCTGTCCGGACTCGCTGTGGATGATGCGCACCTGGCCGAGGACCTGACGCTGCGCGGCATCGCGGTAGAGGGGATTTATCCGCTCGGCGAGGGCAACGGATCGCTGTACGAGATGGACATCACCACCAACCGCGTGGACGCGATGAACCATTACGGTATCGCGCGCGAGGCGGCGGCGATCTACGGGCTCAAGTTGGCTGCGCTCGATTTCGCGCTACATGCGGCGAAGCCGGCGAAGACCCCGTTTCCCGTGAAGATTGAAGCGGAAGATGCATGCGGGCGCTTCACGGCGCGCGTGCTGCGCGATGTGACCATCGGCGAGTCGCGTGACTGGTTCGCTGGCGCGGAGGTGGCGACCTACTTCGCGCTGCTTGAGCAGAAGATGATTTCGAACGCCGTGGATGCGACGAACTTTGCGTGGCTGGCGATGGGGCAGCCGACCCACGCTTTCGATCTGGACAAAGTCGAAGGCGGAATCATTGTCCGGCGGGCGCGCAAGGGCGAGCGGCTCAAGACACTGGATGGAGTCGATCGCGTGCTCGATGCGGACGATCTTGTCGTAGCCGATCATAAGAAGGCGCTGGGGCTGGCCGGCGTGATGGGCGGCTGGGACACGATGATTACGCCGGAGACGAAAAATGTGCTGGTCGAGGCGGCGTGGTTCGATCCGGTTGCGGTCCGCCAGACGGCGCGGCGGCACGGATTGCACACCGATGCGAGCCACAGGTTCGAGCGCGGCGCGGACTTCAATGCGGCGCCGGTGGCTTCGGCGCTGGTGAGCGCGATTCTGCTGGCCAACGGGGGATCGATCGAGGGCGACCTGGTGGATGTTCGCGTAGCGGCTCTCGAAGAGCGCACGGCGAAACGCAGACCCATTTCGATTGAGTTGAGCGAGGTGTGGCGGATTCTGGGAGCGACCGAAAACGAAGAAGGAATTACCGCGGCGACAGTCGAAGGCGTGTTGACGGCTCTCGGATGCGGACTCGCGTCGGCACAGCGGCCGAGCTCAGGAGATGTTTCGTGGAGCGTAACACTTCCGAGCTGGCGGCTCGATCTGGAGCGCGAAATCGACCTGATCGAGGAGGTTGCGCGGGTTTATGGATATAACGGGTTCGCCAACACGCTGCCCGCTTTTGGCGGAGGCGTGCGCGCGCTGCCGTGGGCGGAGAAAGAGATAGCAGTTCGCGGGATTCTGCTGGCCTCTGGTTTCCATGAGGCGATCGGGAGCTCATTCTGTTCGGCGGCAGAGGGCGCACTCACTGCGCAGCAACCGGGGCAAGTGGTTCCGCTGGGCAATCCGCTTAGCGATGAGGCGGGCGTCCTGCGGCCGTCGCTGGTGCCCGGAATGCTGGCGATGATCTCCGGCAATCTGAATCGCGATGTGAACGATGTGCGGCTCTTTGAATTAGGAACGGTGTTCAGCGGAACGACAGACAAAGTGGAAGAGCGGCCGGCGCTGGCATTCGGAGCTGTCGGCAGCTTGCCTGAAGAGAGCGCTCTGCACGCTGCGCGGGCCTTCGAGTTTCACGACGTAAAAGGCGTAGTGGAGCAGGTACTTGAAAAGTTCGAGATGCGCGCGATGTACTTCGACCATTTTCCAGCCGATGCGGGAATCACACCGGAGTGGCTGCATCCATATCGCGCGGCGCGCGCAGTTGCCGATGGAGTCACGATAGGTTGGTTTGGGCAACTGCATCCGCGCCAGGCCGCGGCGCGCAAAATCAAAGACGCGGTGCTGATAGGCGAAATCTATCTTGACCGCCTCTACAAGCTGCCGCTGCGCAGGCCCGTGGCGCGCGAAATCTCGCGCTATCAGCCGGTGCGGCGCGACTTTTCTCTGGTTTTGGACAATGGTACTCCGTGGGAAACGATTGATCGCGCGATGGCGGAGTTGAAAATTCCCGAACTGGTGGAGTGGCGCGTGCGCGAGGTCTTCCGCGACGCCAAACTGGGCAAGGGCGAGTATGCGCTCCTGCTGGGAGCCACGTTCCAGGCGCCGGATCGCACGCTGCGCGAAGAGGAGCTCAAGAGCTTCCAGGCGCAAATCGTGGAAGCTGTGGGCAGAGCGGGCGCGCGGCTTCGCGTTTGAGCCCACAAAGGCAGGTTTAAGCCTGCCACGTCGGGAGCGCCAACCACTCTGCAACCGCTGTATACTCGAACGGAAATGGGTCGATTGGGGGCGGATTGATTTCGGAGTCGGAGGCGCCTGTGGAAACACAGAACGAGGAACATCAACAACTGGGCCACGATGAGCCCGTCGCGCTGGCGGTAAGCGCGGATGATTTTGCGGCGCTCGAGGAGCGGGTGCGGCGCGCCGTTGATGTGGTGAAGCGCGAGCGTCAGGCGCGCGCGGCGGTTGAGAGCCGCATGGCGGAACTGGAAGCGCACGCGACGGATGCCGAAGCTCGCGCTGCGCAGGCGGAAACGCAGTTGCAGGCGCAGGCTCCATTGCTCGAACGGCTGGAAAATGAAATGAGCGCACTGCGTGCCGAGCGCGACCAGGTGAGACAACGTGTAGAAAAACTGCTCGCGCAACTCGACACGCTGGAGCTGTGAGGCACTGAATGCCCGAACCGACAAACAACAATCCGGCTCAAAATAATCCGGCGCGCAAAAATCCGACCGAGTATGTGACGGTGGAGATTTACGACCAGCTCTACCATCTTTCAGGCCAGGACCCGGTCCATATTCGTGAGCTGGCGGCGGTGGTCGATGCCAAAATGCGCGCTGTGGCCGCGCATGGGCGCACAGCCGATTCGCTGCGCGTTGCCGTATTGGCAGCGCTGAACCTCGCCGATGAGGTTTCGCAGGCGACTTCAGCCGATCTCCAACTTGGCCACGCCCGCGCCAACAACCTGCGCATGCTGCTGGACGAAGTGCTGGAAGGCGACCAGCGGAGCTAGCGGAGTCAGCGGTGCTGGCGGAGTTAGCAATTGAGCCGCGAGGGGGAGCTGATGGCCTTCGACTGGAGCTGCGGCGCGCTGGCTGAAGGGCTCGAGTGCTATAGAACCGGTAAATATTTCGACGCACATGAACATTGGGAGAGTGTGTGGCTCAAGTGCGATGAGCCGGAAAAGACTTTTCTCCAGGCATTGATCCAGATCACTGCGGCGTTTCACCATTTGCAAATGAGAAATCTCAAAGGCGCGGCATCGCTGCTGCGCGGATCCTTGCGCCGGCTCGATGCATATCCCGCCGCTTATAACGGGATTGACGTCGAGGTTCTTCGCGAGAACGTGCGCGCGTGGTTGCGAGCGCTGGATGAAGCTGCTGACTTGACGGAGCTGTCCGTTCCGCGGATTCGATAGGCAAAGCGCGAGATGATGCCGACAAGCGTACCCAATTCTCAGGATCGAGATTTCAGGGCGACGCTGGCATGTGAGTGAATTTGCGGCAAGAAGTTAGGCCGCAGATTGTCCGGGTGTCCGGGGTTGGGATCAGTATGAGGTTAGCAACGCCGCAAATGATCCTTTCCCCGGGCCCACGTATTCGAAGAGATTAGCAACGAATCAGAAAATTGCGATGCCGCTTTTGTGTTAGTTCTGCACCAGCAAGGGAGCTTCCCTCGCAGGCCATTGAAACCGTGCAAGGGAAGCTTCTGCTTTCGCTGGTTCTACTTTGCGGCGAGTTGGCGCAACACGTATTGCAGAATGCCGCCGTGTTCGTAGTACTCGATCTCCTGCGGAGTGTCGATGCGGACGATTGCGCGCAGCCGTTTTTTCTCGCCGGTGGGACTCGAAGCGGTAACTTCGAGAGTACGGCCGCTTGCGAGGCGCTCCTTGAGGAGCTTGGTCAATCCGGGGAAGTCGTAGACCTCTTCACCGGTGAGGCCGAGCGATTCGGCGTTCTGTCCAGCTTCAAATTGCAGCGGCAGGATGCCCATCCCCACAAGATTTGACCGGTGAATGCGCTCGAAGCTTTCCGCAATGACGGCGCGGACGCCGAGCAGCTTTGGTCCCTTGGCGGCCCAGTCGCGCGACGAACCGGAGCCGTATTCCTTTCCGGCGAGAATGATGAGCGGCGTGCCCCGTTCTGCATATTTCACGCTGGCGTCGAAGATGGACATTGGCTCGCCTTCCGGGAGCAGTCGCGTGACGCCGCCCTCGGTGCCGGGCGCGAGCTTGTTGCGCAGGCGCACGTTGGCGAAGGTTCCGCGCACCATCACTTCGTGATTGCCGCGGCGCGATCCGTACGAGTTGAAGTCCGCGGGCTTCACTCCGTGCTCGCTGAGATATTTTCCAGCGGGTCCGTTGGCTTTGATGGAGCCGGCGGGCGAAATATGATCTGTCGTCACAGAATCGCCGAGAACGGCCAGCACGCGCGCGCCCGCAATGTCGGTAACGGGCGCGGGCGTCATGGTCATGCCGTCGAAGTAGGGCGCCTGGCGAATGTAGGTTGACTCCGGCTCCCACTTGTACACATCGCCCAGGGGAAAGCTGAGGCCCTGCCAACTGGCGTCGCCATCGGTGACGGTGGCGTATTCCTTGCGGAAGCCCTCGCTTGAAACGGCGCGCTCGATCGCTGCGGAGACTTCAGCCTGCGTCGGCCAGATGTCGCGCAGGTAAACAGGCTGGCCGGTTCTATCTGCGCCAAGCGGATCGGCGTCGAAGTTGTGGCCGATGCGGCCGGCGAGCGCGTAGGCAACAACCAGCGGCGGCGACATTAAATAATTTGCCCGCACGTCCACGTTGACGCGGCCTTCGAAGTTGCGATTGCCGCTGAGCACGCTGACGGCGACGAGGCCGTGTTCTTCAATGGATTTTGAAACGTCCGCGGGCAGCGGGCCGCTGTTGCCGATGCAGGTGGTGCAGCCGTAGCCGACCACGTTGAAGCGCAGCTTGTTGAGATATGGAAGGAGCCCGGCTTTTTCGTAGTAGTCGGTGACGACGCGCGAGCCAGGCGCGAGCGAAGTCTTGACCCACGGCGGAACGGTGAGGCCCTTCTCGACGGCTTTTTTCGCGAGCAGGCCGGCGGCAATCATGACAGACGGGTTCGACGTGTTGGTGCAACTGGTGATGGCGGCGATGACAACGGAGCCGTGATCGAGATAGCGGTCGGGATCGACGTTGAAGCGTTCCTTTACCGTTGTCGTGACGTGAGCGGCAACGGGTTGCGCGGCAGACGACCTGTCGGGCCCCTCGTTGTCTTCCACGGCGACGGCGGTGTCGGTGACGGAATCACCCGCCGCGGCGGGCCATGCGGCCGCGGAGCGTGAGCCGAGCGGTTTAGCGGTTGGCGCGAGCAGCGACGGCAGTTGTTGCGCAAAGCTGGCTGCCGCGTCTTTCAGCAGCACGCGATCCTGCGGGCGCTTCGGTCCGGCGACGCTGGGTTCCACGGTCGCAAGATCGAGCGCGAGTGTTTGCGAGTATTCAGCCTCCGGCGTGCCGGAGGTGTGGAAGAGTCCCTGCTCGCGATAGTAAGTCTCGACCAGTTTGATCTGCTCTTCGCTGCGTCCGGTGAGGCGCAGGTAGCGCAGAGTTTCAGCGTCAACAGGGAAGATGCCGCAGGTGGCTCCGTACTCGGGCGCCATGTTGCCGATGGTGGCGCGGTCGGCAAGCGGTAACTCTGCAATGCCGGGTCCGTAGAACTCGACGAATTTGCCGACGACCCCGAGCTTGCGCAGCGCCTGCGTCACGGTCAGAACAAGATCGGTAGCTGTTGCGCCTTCGCGCAATTTGCCGGTGAGCTTGTAGCCGACGACCTGCGGAATGAGCATCGACACTGGCTGACCGAGCATGGCGGCCTCGGCCTCGATGCCGCCCACGCCCCAGCCTAGAACGCCAAGGCCGTTGATCATGGTCGTGTGCGAGTCGGTCCCCACAAGCGTGTCGGGGTACGCATAAAGCTGCCCGTCGATCTCTGTCGTGAAGACCACGCGGGCAAGATATTCGAGATTCACCTGGTGGCAGATGCCCATGCCCGGGGGCACAGCGGAGAAGTTGCGAAACGCCGACTGGCCCCACTTGAGGAATGCGTAGCGTTCGCGGTTGCGCTGGAATTCGAGCAGCGAGTTGGCCTCGTATGCCGCGGGCGTGCCGTACTCATCCACTTGCACGCTATGGTCGATGACCAGCTCGGCTGGCGCGAGCGGATTGACGCGCTCAGGATCGCCACCGAGAGTCTTGATCGCGTCGCGCATGGCGGCCAGATCGACGACCGCTGGCACGCCGGTGAAGTCCTGCATCAGGACGCGGGCGGGCATGTAGGCAATTTCGCGGCTGGGCTCGGCCTTCGCGTCCCAGCGCGCGAGGAATTCAATGTCGTCGGCGGTGACGTTCACGCCGTCTTCGCGGCGCAGAAGATTTTCGAGCAGGATCTTGAGACTGAATGGAAGACGCGCGAGATTGAAGCCGCGCGCGGTGAGGGCAGGGAGGCGATAGATGGTGTAGGAGCGGCTGCCGGAGGTGAGCCCCAACTTGAGTGTCGCCCGGCTGTTGAAACTGTTCATCGGATGATCCTTTCAGCGGAGCTGGCGGTGTTAGCGGAGCTCGCGGAGTTAGAGAACCAGCTGGGTTAGCGGAGTTTTTCGTCGCAGGAGTTTCGAACGTTTCGAAACAAGGCGCGGCCCATGCGGGAGAAACTCTCGACGAAATAGATTAACCAGCGGGGACAGTCAGCGTCCACGGTCGGGGCGGCCGCGGCGAAAGCGGCGGAGAAGGGGCGAGCCGGCAATGTTGAGACGGCGCATGGTTTACGCAGTTAATTCTAGCGCGCATTTGGGCATCAGTGGAAGACGGGATTTTCTCGAAGCATTACTTGTACGCTCAGGAAGCGGTTCGGTCAGTCCTTCCCTTCGATGCGCCGTCGGCTCGCTGCACCTATACTTGTAGTGCGATGTTCTTCGCGGCGAGGTATTCCCTGCATTGAATTATTGGGTCGGCATTGATGGGCTGTTTGCGCGTTTTTCTGCCTGGCTCAGGAGCCGACTGCCCAACGAGCGGCAGCGGCTGCTGGCCATCACCATTGTGGCCGGCGGACTGTGCGGGCTGGCGGCGGTGGCCTTTCACATCACCTGCTTCTGGCTATACGCAAACCTCATCGATCGCGCCACGGCGGCTCCCGGCCATGCATGGATCTGGTGGACGATTCTTACCCCTGCATTGGGCGGCCTCATCGCAGGCATCGGGCTCACCTATTGGGCCCCGGCGGCGGCGGGCAGCGGCATTCCCCAGGTCAAGACGGCGTTCACGTTTCGCTTCGGCGCCATCACGCTGAAGGAGACGATTGGAAAATTCGTTCTGTGCACCCTGCAGTTGGGCAGCGGCGCGTCGCTCGGCGTTGAAGGCCCGACGGTGCAGATTTGCGCCGGCGTCAGCAGCCTTCTTTCGCGGGTGGCGCGGCTCAGTCCGGTGAACAGCCGCCGCATGACCTCGGTGGGCATGGCGGCCGGCATCGCGGCGGCGTTCAACGCGCCCATTGCGGCGGTGACGTTCACGCTTGAAGAACTGATCGGCTCGCTTGACCAGACCATGCTCTCGGGCGTGATTGTAGCGGCGGCGCTGGCAGCCGTGGTGGAGCGCTGGGTCCTGGGTTCGAACCCGATCTTTCACGTGCCGCAGTTGCAAACCTACACGCTGGCCAAGGCGTCATCGCTGGTCTGGTATGCGCTGCTGGGGTTGCTGGCCGCGCTCGTGTCGGTGGCGTTTACCGATTCGCTGTTGTGGCTTCGCGCGTGGTTCAAAAGGCTCGAGCGGGTTCCCAAGTGGGTTCAACCGGCCATTGGCGCAGCGGCCACGGGCGCCCTGGGAGTTGTGGCCATCCAGTTCTTCCACGTGAACGGCATTGCGGGCAATCCATACACCACGCTGACGCAGGCGCTGCTCGGCAACCTGCCCGTGACAGCAATGGCGGTGTTGTGCATTTTGAAGCTGGCGGCTACGGTCACGTCGTATTCGAGCGGCGGATCGGGCGGAATTTTTGCTCCGGCTCTCTTTATGGGCGGCATGCTGGGCGGCGCGGTGGGCTATCTTGACGTGACTGTCTTTCACCACCCCGCAGATTCGATCGGAGCCTTTGCCGTGGTGGGCATGGGCGCGGTGTTTGCGGGCATCGTTCGCGCGCCCATGACGTCGGTGCTGATCATTTTTGAAATGACGAGCGGATACGGGCTCGTGCTGCCCTTGATGATCGCCAACATGAGCGCGTTTGCGCTGGCGCGGCATTGGCGTCACACGCCGGTGTACGAGGCGCTGCTGGAGCAGGACGGAATCTTCCTCGACCAGAAGCACCAGCCATACGATCCCGACGCCGGAGGCGCTGTGCCGGATGAGGAGCCGGAGGGCGAAGAGCTTTCGCAAGAGGCTCCACTCAAGTAGAGCGGTCGCTGCCAGAGCATCTGAACGCCGAGCATGCCGAGAGACGCGGCCGATTCAGCTCTTCATGTTCAAGCCGACGACGGGGAACAGGTGCGGGTGCGCCCGAATGCAATGCGCCTCAAACTGAAGATTCACATTGTCGACCTGCAGGCGCGTCAGCGATCGCAGACGATGCGGTTCCACATCGAAGGCAGCCCCGCACCTGGAACAGACCCACACATAGGGCAACACAGGATGAACCATTGTCCAGACCGACGGTAGAAGGCTTGGCGTAAGGACCTATCCTTTATCTTCCGTCTCTGAATCGACGATTTCAGTGGCCTGCGGAAGCGACGCATACAAGAGACTGGATGGATAGAATGCGCATTTTCCATCCTCGAACGTGATGATGATGCCACCCTCCAGCCTGTCCGCCTGGGCAACGCGGGGGGGCACGAATTCCCTCTCCATGAGAACAACCCTACCCGTCGTTCGTTTTCCGGTCTGTCCTCTACCCGACATTGGAGACTCATTCCGCCGCATGGACGCCTTGATGTATTGGTCCTGTCAAAAGTTGCGCGCTTATCCGGCCCTTCGTGCGCTTACGCGGTCCTTGGCGCGTCCGCGCCGCGAGTAAAGGCCCCGCTTGAGTAGGCTCGGCGCCGATTCAGGGCATCCAACCGGATAAATGGCTGGAGGCAACGGGGGCAGTCCGGCAGCGCAGGCGATCCCTTCACGAGCCAGGGAAGGCTGGCGGATCGGGCCGGTGAGGATTAAAAACAAGCCGCAGTTGTTCATTGATTCCTTCGTCATTGGAATCATTGGGGGCCTCAGTGCGCAGCTTTTTATGTGGATGCTGCGCCTGTCAACCCACTTCTTTCTGGGCTGGATGGCGGGATACTACGCGCCGGGCCTTCCCGTCGAGGGCCACAGCCTGCATGAAGTGATCGGTCCGCATGGGCTGTGGCTTGTGCCGCTGGTGACCACGCTGGGAGGGTTGCTTTCCGGAATCCTGGTTTACAGCCTGGCGCCGGAGGCCGAAGGGCACGGCACCGATACCGCTGTGAAGGCTGTGCACTGGCACGAAGGCGAGATCCGCGCGCGTGTGGCTCCCATCAAAATGATCGCTTCGGCGATCACCATCGGCTCGGGCGGCTCAGCGGGGCGCGAAGGCCCCACGGCGCTCATCTCGGCAGGCTTCGGATCCATCTACGCAGACCTTCTGCATCGATCGGAGCGGGACAGGCGCATTCTGGTGCTCATGGGGATGGCCGCCGGGCTTTCGGCCATCTTCCGCTCGCCGATTGGCACAGCGCTGTTCGCTGTGGAAGTGCTCTACGGCGGCGTGGAGTTTGAAGCCGAACCGCTGCTCTACTGCCTGCTGGCGTCGGTGGTTGCCTACGCCGTCAACGGAGTCTTCTCCGGCTGGCATTCGCTGTTCCAGGTTTCGCCGTCCATCGGCATGCGCGGAGTTGCGGACTACGGATGGTATGCGTTGCTGGGCCTGGCAAGCGGAGTGGCCGGCACCATTCTGCCTGAAATCTTCTATCGCACCCGAGATGCATTTCACGCGTTGCCGTTTCCCAACTGGATAAAACCGGCGATTGGCGGGCTGCTACTGGGCCTTTTGGCGCTGGCGGTGCCGCAGGTTCTGGGCGGCGGCTATGGCTGGATCCAGGAGGCGATCAACGGCCAACTGGCATTGCGCCTGATGCTGATTCTTCTTGTGGCGAAGATGGTTGCGATGGCCTTCACGGTCTCCTCGGGCGGCTCCGGCGGCGTGTTTGCACCCAGCCTGTTTGTGGGCTGCATGCTGGGCGGCGTGTTTGCGTCGCTCACGCACGATCCATCGGCGGGCATGGTCATCGTGGGCATGGCCGCGGTATTCGCGGGCGCCGCGCGCGTTCCGATCGCGACCCTGCTGATGGTTGCCGAAATGACGGGAGGCTATCAACTGCTGGTTCCGGCCGGCCTTGCTGTCACGCTCAGCTTTCTTGTGCAGACGAACCTTTCGCGGTTCTTCAAATACGGCAGCCTCTACGAAGGCCAGGTTCACGGGCGGCTCGATTCACCGGCCCATCGCGGCGAGCGAATCCAGATGCTCATGAGGTTGCTCGGCCAGGACAAGGATGCGTTGCCGCCGGAGGTAGTAGCGGCCTGGAAAGCTGCGTATGAAGGCTCGGCCGATGGAGCTTCGTCATCCGATGCGAGGGGAGATTCTTCCAACGGCTCTTCCGGGAGGAAGGAGAAAGCGCCAAACGATATGGAGAATGTGAAGCGCTGACCTTTCATTCACCACTGGGGATGCGGCTGATGTTGTAGTGGGCCTAACCTCGAAGTATGAAGGATTCATACTTGTGCTAAACTTCACTCGAGGAGGCAGCCAATGCCAACTTCCCCTTGCGAAAAGCGCACCTTCAGCCTGCCACGGGAGCAGGATCGGTATATTGACAAGCTTGTAAAGTCTGGAACTTATGCCTCGGCCAGCGAAGTGGTCCGAGCCGGTTTGCGTGCGCTCGAAGAGCGTGACGCTGCCGTGGAACGCTGGTTGCGGGAAGAAGTCGTGCCTGCATACGACGCTCTTGAAGCCGATCCTAAGCGAGCGATTCCCGCGGATCGGGTGTTTACCGCAATCCGTGCCAGGCATCGTGCGAGAAAGCCGCGGAACGGGTGAAGTTCAAGGTCGTCGTCACTCCCGAAGCCCGAGACGACCTCTACGAGCTTTACGACTACATTTCTGAACATGGAAGCCCGCAGCGCGCCATGGCGTATGTCGAGCGCATTGAGAAAGCTTGCTTGAGCCTGCAGACGCTTCCCAATCGGGGAATGTTGCGCGAAGATCTTCGGCCCGGCCTGCGCGTGATGGGCTTTGAGCGCTGGGCATCGATCGCATTTCGTGTTGGTTCAGATACTGTTGCGATTCTTCGGATTCTCTACGGAGGGCGTAGCGCCGAACGCGCATTCAGGCGTTCGGTCTAGGTCTGATCGCGGCCCGAACCGGCGCGCAGCTACCGCGGCTCTGTGTTGTAAAGGAAGTAGGCGCGCAGCTCGAGGTAGGGGCCGTGGAACTCGCGCGGCAGATTCGGATAGCTTGAGCCGGTGATCGCGCCCCATGCTGCGCGGTCCAGGCCCGTGTCGCCGGAGCGGCCTTCCAGCTGCATATCGGTGACCTGGCCGTTGGGCAGAACCTTGAAGCGGATTGCGACCACGCCCTGCTTGAGGATCGGCGGATTGACTTCGTCGGGAATGAGCGGGTCCCACGTCTGCTGCGTGATGTAGTGCCAGCGCTGAAGCCAGTTGCTAAAGTCAACGCCCTGCGTGTCTGAGAGCACCTGCACGCCGCCTGTGCCCGCACCTGGATGCATCGAGAGGCCGCCTGAAGGCGCATCGTAACCCGGCTGGCCGTGATTGTGCATGGCGTTCTGCATATCCTGGCGCAACTGGTCGGCGGGATTCTGCGGAGCCACGGCGAAGTTGGGCCTGGCCGGCACGGGCGACGGCCGCGGCGCTTCAACCGGCGACTGCGACTGAGGGCTGGGCGGAATCGGCTGCGAGGCCTCGGGCTTGGGCTGCTCGGGAGCCTGGGCGGGCGGCGGCGGAGGCGTTGTCGGCGGCGCTTCGCGATTCAGATCCTCGAGCGTTTTTTTGTCGATCAGCGGACGATTGAGCGGCTTGGGCGCAACTTTGGGCTGCGTCTGGCGCAGCGCGTCGGGCGGCAGATCGAGATAGGCAAGATCCTTGCGCTGCTTGATCACGTCGAAGGGGTCCACGATCTTGGGCACCTTGAAGACGTAGGTCGGAATCCAGGTGATCGCGGAAAAGAACAGGATGTGAGCCAGAAGCGCAAGCCAGAATCCTTCGCGCAGGCGCGACCAGCGCCGCTCGTCTTCGAGCTCGCCAATCATCTCCAGCAATTCGTGCGTATCGTAGTCAACCCAGCGTGAGCCGCGCAGGGCGCTGGGAGCGGACCCATTTGTCTCAAGCGGACCTTTCGGGTTCAAGGGAAGGCCGAGAAATCCCCCGGGGACGGTCATCTCCGGGCCGGATTTCTCCGCTTCCGGGGTGGCGTCGGCTGGTCCCTTGGGCTCGGTCTCTTCGGTTGGCGCTTGGCTCGTGGGCATTCTAGGTTCGGGATCGACTCAGGATGCATCCCAAAATACGTTTGGGGGCGCACACACGCATCCTCGACTCCCTTTTGAGTCCTTCCTGTCTATTCTCTCATTTTCGCTAAAACGGGTCTCTCATCCGCCTGAAATCTTTGCGCAGCCAAGCGCCCCGTACAATGGTTCTTGTTGAATTGACGCAGGATGGACCGGAAAGGGACACCGTTTGAACGAGTTTTTTGCGCGCGTGGCGGCGGAGTGGAAGCTGGTGCTCCTGCCGGCGCTGTTGAAGTGGGGAATCCTGGGCGTGGGCGCTGTTGCCGTGCTCGATTCCTCCAGCATCCCCGTCCCCATGGACGCGATTCTGGCCATCTATGTATGGAACGATAAGCCGCACTTCTGGCTCTACTGCCTGATGGCAGCGGCGGGTTCGGCGATCGGGGGCCTCTTGCCGTACTGGCTGGGGCGCGCGGGCGGCGAGCTTTTTCTGTTGAAGCGCATCGACCGCGCCAAATTCGACAAAATGCGCGACCGGTTTGAGCGCCAGGAGTTCCTGGCAGTCATGATTCCGTCGATGATGCCGCCACCGGCCCCGTGGAAGATGTTCATCTTCGCTTCGGGCGTGTTCAAGATGCGCCTTCCCGATTTTCTCGCAGCCGTGTTTGTCGGCCGAATGTTGCGCTGGCTTGTGCTGTCGCTGCTGGTGCTCAAGTTGGGCCCGAGCGCGGTGGACCTGGTGGCGCGCCACGCTCTGCCCGTGGTGCTGATAGTGGGTGCGCTGGCTGTGGCGGGATTCGCGTTTTGGTGGCGCCGGAAGAAACGCAGCGGGAAGCTGATGGAAGAATAGAAGCAGCAACCGGCCGAGCGAATCAGCCTTGTCAGCGAAGATCCCTACGCGGCGCCAGCTTTCGCACGCGCGCCCTCAAACGCGTCGACGAACTCCCGGTACCGGCCGGCCATTTCGTTCACAGCGGCCTGGCGCGAAATCTTTTTGTCACGCAAATCAACAAGCGGCTGCCAGAAATCCGTCCGGCCAACCGCGAATCCAATGAATCCCGGAACGCTCGCCGCCGTCTTCAGCCATTCGAGCACTTTCCGATCGTCTTCGCCGCGGCCAAGAATGATCAGGCCAACCGCGTTTCGTCCCTCGGCTTTGGCGGTCGCGACAATCTTTTCGCAGTCTTCGCGGCGATCCAATCCTTCAATCTTCCACACATCCGGTTCAACTCCCGCCTTCTGCAATTCCTCGATGGCCCGGACCATGAGCCCCGGGCGAATCTCGCGATCGTAGGCCTTTTTGTCGCCTTTGACTTTTTCCAGCTGGGCTTTTTCGGCCGGGACGAGCAGTTCAAACATGAACAGGCTGCGATGCGCGGTTTGGAGATAGTCCGAAAGCCTTTTGAGCCGGCCTGCTTGCCGCCGGTTCAACTCGGCGTCGCCCTCGGGGTTGTAGCGGACCAGCACTTTGCAGAACGTCGGGTGAATGGACTCGATGTGCTCGGCGAAAAGCTCGCCGTATTCGAAGTCAAACTCTTCCTGGCCGCTTTTTTCCGCCGGACACGCAAACGTGAATCCCTTTGCCGCGGCATCGCGCAGGATGGCCAATCCAAACTGCTCGTCCACCAGGATTCCCGCCTTCTCTTTGGGCACGCCCGCGGCAATCGCCTGTTGAAAGCCCTCGTAGATCACCTGCTTGGCAGCGGCGATCTGCGCGGTCTGGTCGGCGTTGAGTGCGCCCTTCCAGCCAAACATTCCCGTTTCAAACGAGCCGCGATGGTCAAAAGGAAGGATGTATAGCGGCTTCTGGTAGCCACGAATCGTCATACTCGCCCATGGGTCGTTGTTCGATCAGACGATCAACTTACTCGGATCGGGCTTCATGCGTAAGGCTTGCGCGGGGCTGTTTTCATCCTCGCGATTGCTGGTCGAATTTCTCGATCGAGTCTTGCTATTTGTTGATCAATGCTGCCTGTGGGCGGCTCTCGTTCGTCTGCCGAACAAGCGCCGGCACGCCCAGCGCCACGCCGAGCACGATCGCGGTTGCGACGAGGTCGTTGCGATAAAACGGCAGGGCGGCGGCGTAGCAGGTTCCCAGTCCGGCGAGCGTTTGCGGATACATGACTCTGCCGCTTCCTGCCCATACGCCGAAGTTGGAGACGAGGAAGAATCCTGTCGGCCCCAGCAGTGCAGCCGCGACGCCGCGACCGAAAGTGGTTTTCTGGCGAAGCAGAATTGAGCCAAGCACCATGACTGCCGCGTACCATGTCCAGGTGATTCCATAGCTCTGCCAGTGGAAAGCTGAATGGTATGTGTAGGTGGTTAAGCAGTAATCGCTTAGCATGAAAACCGCGAGTGGGCCCACCATCTCGCGCCATGGCCGGCGCGCGCCAAAATACAGCAGCGAACCGGTCACGGCCGTGAAGTTCAAGAGCGGCAAGTGGCCCGCAACCAGGTAACGGGAAAACACGCCAAGCAACACGAGCAGATAAGCAACCATGACCACCTCATTGGAATGGGCCGGAGAATCCCGGCCTGAAACGGCGACCCCAGGAATCAGGGAACTGCATCTATTCTGGGGTCCAGAAGCGGCGCGGTCAACCCAAACCGTTCCACAAGGCGAAAAAAAGTTTGCATGTGAACAAATCTTCTACCGCTGTTCGCGGCCGCCCATGGCTTCGCCGCCGTCGTCACGGCCATCCACGATGTAGACCCAGCCGGTCAGCGGAGCACGAGCGGATACGGTGATCGATGCACCGCGGTTACCGAGGAATGGATAGTCGAAACGCAGATCGGTGAACTCGACGGTCGTCCACGTACGACCCGGCGGCAGCTTCGGTGGATCCATCCCGGGCGCAGGCTCCTGGCCCACGTCGCGGACCACAGCCCACGTTCCCCAGTCGAGATAAACCTGGCCCAGCGGCGTGCGCTTGGCGGCCTCGACGGCCGGCGTATCTGTCGGCTTGTAGAGCACGTCGCGCTGAGAGTCGCTGTCGATCGAGTCTGCCCAGGTATTGACTTCGGCGGTCTGATAGAAATCCGGCGTCTCGATGATCGCGTGCCATCGGAAGGGATTCACCGGGTAGGGCTCAGCGGCTGTGCGCTGTGCCGGCTCCGACGCGACATTTGTGTTGCCGAGCATGACCAGCGCCTGCGCGTGCTCTGCCCAGCGCACACAGCCCAGAATCACCATTCCGGCAAGAGCGAAGATGGCCCAGCCCTGGCCGCGGAATTGCGTGCGCCGCGCGCCGATCTCTCGGTCGGCAAGCCCGAGCAGCCAGGGAACGGCAAACGCCAGAAAAAACAATCCATAGAGAATCGGCTCCACGATAAACATGAAGCTGCCTGCATACCAGTGAGGATTGAGCGGGAAGAGCGGACGAACACCGTAGTTGTTGGTCCAGTCAAGCAGGATGTGGCTGAGCGCAGCAATGCAGCAGGTCAGGTAGAGCCAGCCCCAGTGGATGTTCAACTTTTTCGTTGTAGCGCCGGCGTCCCCGCCCGCACTCGCTTCGCTCGCCGGGAACGCGCTGCGCTTATTTCGCATGCGCCAACGGTCGAGCGCCCACACCGCGCCAACCACAACCCCCGCGACCACCGGCACGGCCCAGAACGTGTGCGTAATGCCGCGATGGTGCTTGAGCTCATCGAGATCGGGCGCTTCAGCAGCCAGGGCGGCGGCGAGCGTCGCGTAGGCCGTCTTGCGGTTGAATCCGGCGCGGCCAATGCAAGCCCCGGCAAGAAAATGTGTGACTGGTTCCATGTGCGGGTTCTACGACGCCCACTCGCCCTTGCGCATCAGCGGCTCGGCCTGGCCCGATGCGGTGATGCCGTCGATATCCAATTCAGAAGAGCCGATCATCCAGTCCACGTGAATCAGGCTCGTGTTCGCTCCGCGCGCGGCGAGTTCCTCCGGCGTGAGCTTGTCGCCGTTGATCAGGCACGATGAATACGATTGGCCCAGCGCAATGTGCGACGCGGCATTTTCGTCGTAGAGTGTGTGGAAGAAGACGAGGCCGCTCTGCGCGATGGGGGACGAGTGGGGAACGAGCGCCACTTCGCCCAGCCGGCGCGCGCCGTCGTCGGTGTCGATAAGTTTTTCCAGCACTTCCTGGCCCCGCGTAGCGCGAGCTTCAACAATGCGGCCATGCTCAAAGCGAACCTGGATGCCCTCGATCATGGTGCCCAGGTGCGACAGCGGCTTGCTGGCGGTCACGATGCCGTCGGCGCGATCCTTGTGTGGAGTGGTGAACACTTCTTCCGTCGGCATGTTGGGAATGCAGTAGTTGCCGTTGCCCGCCGTGGTGCCGCCGCCGAGCCACTCGTGATCGTCAGCCAGGCCAAGACGAAAATCGATGCCTGGCCCGCGATATTGCAGATACGAGTAGCGCTTCTCATTCAGAAATGCGGAGCGCTTGTGCAGATCCGCGTCGTGCGCCTTCCATGCGCTCACAGGATCGGCTGTGTTGATGCGCGTGGTGTAAAAAATCGCAGCCCACAGCTTGGCCATCGCCTCATCGGGCGGATCGTTGGGAAACATGGCCGCCGCCCAGGCTGGTGTTGCGCCGCCGACAATGGTCCAGTTGATTTCGTGGCGCGTGATGAGTTCGAGCGCGCCGCGATAGGCTTGCGAGAGCGCGCGATTGGCGCGGCCCACTTTATCCGGGTCCTCGTTCGAAAGCAGGCTGGGATTGGCGCCGGCAACGGCCAGGCGCGCAGAGCCGCTCTTGAAAGCTTCGGCCATTCCGTCGTAGAGCCACTTGGCGGCGCGGTCGAAGCTCGCATCGGGCGCGTGACGATAGCGCAGCAGCGTAGACTCGTCGTCTGAGAGCAACGTTGTGACTAGAGATGCGCCCGCACGATAAGCCTGCTCGGTGATGCGGCGCGCCAGGGGCAGGGTATCAACGGACGCGGTCATCACCAGCTCTTGCCCCGGCTTGAGACCGAGGCCGACGTTGATGGCAACGGACGCGAGTTGATCGAGATTTTCAGCGTGTGTGCGGGTTTCAGGGGCGGTTGCGGTGGGCGTCATCGCTTGTCGATTCTCCAGTGTTCAGTTCGCCGCGGCTGTAAATTCTCTGGCCGCCCGGCAGAAAGCTTGTGCTCTTATTCTAGGGCCTCTTCGCCGGGGTCCCCGGCGACAGGTCTTCTTCGTTGGGGCGGCTCGCCCCGGCGGTTCAACTCACCTACAATGATTGGTTGGCCCTGCGGGACTCTACAGTCACGTTGCAAACGTTCAGGAGTTTGAGAATGAGCAAAGTTTCAGGAACAACCATTGTTCTTCTGCTGGGATTCGGCGCTGCGGCGATTTGCGGCGCACAATCAAAGAGCGCGGCCGCCAATTTCGGGCCGGGCAATCCGTTCTATGCCCCCAGCACGCTGCCTTTTCATACGGCGCCCTTCAACAAGATCAAGGACAGCGACTACCAGCCTGCGATTGACGCGGGGATGGCTGAGCAGCTCAAAGAGGTCGAGGCGATCGCCAACAACCCCGCGCCGCCGACCTTCGAAAATACTTTTGTGCCGCTGGAAAAGTCCGGGCAGTTGTACGACCGCGTGTGGTTGGCGTTCAACCTGGTGTCGCAGGCGAATACCGATCCGGAGCTCGAAAAGGTTCAGGACTACGAGGCGCCGCGCACGGCCGCCTTGGCGGACGCGATCAACCTCAACTTGAAACTCTTTGCGCGCATCAAGGCAATCTATGACCGGCGTGCATCGCTCGGTCTCGACGCGGAGTCTTTGCGGTTGGTCGAATACCAGTACCAGCAGTTTGTAAAGGCGGGTGCAAATCTTTCTGATGCCGACAAGACGAAGCTGAAGGCGCTCGATGAGGAAGAGTCGACGCTCGAGAACACGTTCATGACCAAGCTGCTGGCCGCTGCCGCTGCCGGCGCGTACTCCACCACGGACCGCAATGCGCTGGCCGGGTTGAGTGAAGGGCAAATGGCCGCCGCGGCGGAAGAGGCGAAAGCCCACAAACAGCAGGGCTGGGTTTTGCCGTTGCAAAACACCACGCAGCAGCCCGACCTGGCTTTTCTAAAAGACCGCGCCACGCGCCAAGCGATCTTTGAGAATTCGTGGAACCGTGCCGAGCGCGGCGATGCGAACGATACGCGCGCAACGATTGCGCGCCTCGCGCAACTGCGCGCACAGAAGGCGGCGCTGTTGGGCTATCCAAATTACGCCGCTTGGGACTTGACCGATCAGATGGCCAAGACGCCGGAAACCGCGATTCATTTTCTTGACGCGCTGGTTCCGGCTACGACAGCGAAGGCCGCCAGCGAAGAAAAAGATATTCAGGATCTGATCGACGCGCAGCAAGGAGATTTCAAGGTCGAACCGTGGGACTGGGAGTTCTACGCCGAGCAGGTTCGCAAGGCGCGATACGACTACGACCAGGCGCAGGTCAAGCCCTACTTCGAGCTGAACAACGTGCTGGAGAAGGGCGTCTTTTACGCGGCGCACGAGCTCTACGGGCTCACCTTCAAGGAGCGCGAGGACCTTCCCGTGTGGCAGCCGGATGTGCGCGTGTTTGAGGTGGATGATGCAAACGGCAAGCCGCTGGCGCTGTGGTATTGCGACTACTACAAGCGCGACAACAAAAACGGCGGTGCGTGGGAAGACTCGCTGGTGGGCCAGTCAAAGCTGCTGGGCACGCTGCCGGTGGTGTACAACGTGGCCAACTTTGAAAAGCCTGCTCCGGGGCAGCCGGCGCTGCTCAGCTTTGACGATGTGACCACGATGTTCCACGAATTCGGTCACGCCCTGCACGCGATGTTTGCCGACACCGAGTATCCCAGCTTGTCCGGCACGGCCGTGCCTCGGGATTTTGTCGAGTTTCCTTCGCAGTTCAATGAGCACTGGGCCAGCTATCCTGCGGTTTTTGCGCATTACGCGCGCCACTACAAAACCGGCGAGCCAATGCCTGCCGAGCTTGCCGCAAAGGTGATGAAGGCCAGGACCTTCAACGAGGGTTATGACTTCACCGAGATTCTTGCGGCGTCGGAGCTCGATCTGGAGTGGCACACGCTGCCTGCGAGCGCGCCGCTTGAGAATCCTGACACCTTTGAGAAGGAGGCGCTTGAGAGAAAGCATCTGTGGATCAGCTACGTTCCGCCGCGCTACCGCTCCAGCTACTTTCTGCACATTTGGAATGAAGGCTACCAGGCCGGTTACTACGCGTATACGTGGAGCGAAATGCTGGACGACAATGCCTACCAGTGGTTTGAAGATCACGGCGGAATGACGCGCGCCAATGGCGACCGATTCCGGCGCATGGTGCTGTCGCGCGGCAACACTGAGGATCTCCAGAAGATGTACGATGCCTGGCTCGGCGGCAAGCCGACCATCGAGCCGTTGCTCAAGAACCGCGGGCTGGACCAGAAGCAGTAATCCGTGATCGGCGGCCGGTGATCCATCCCGGCGGATCACTATAATTCGTAGCTATGGCCGAGAGTGGCGCCCTGAAGAAAATTGAAAAACTGCGCGAGGAGCTGCGGCGCCACGAGCATCTGTATTACGTTCTGGACGCGCCGGAAATCAGCGACGCCGAGTACGACGCGCTGATGAACGAGCTGAAGAAGCTTGAAGCCGCGCATCCCGATCTGGTCACTCCGGACTCGCCGACGCAGCGCGTGGGCGGCAAGCCGGCCGAGGGATTCCGCAAGGCGCAACACTCGCGGCCCATGCTCTCGCTCGACAATGCCTACTCCGCCGACGAGCTGTCCGATTGGGACCGGCGCGTGCACGAGCTGGCGGGCAAGCTTCCGGTTGAATACACAGCCGAGCTGAAGCTTGACGGCCTGAGCGTGGCGCTGAGTTACGAACCAGTCAATGGCGGCGCGCGGCTCTCGACGGGCCTGACGCGCGGCGACGGTCAGACCGGCGAAGACGTTACCTCGAATATCCGAACCATTCGCAGCATTCCGCTCAGCATTTCGGCTGAACGCCTGAAAAAAGCCGGTGTGCCGCAGGGATTTGAAGTGCGCGGCGAAGTGGTAATGCCGGCTGCGGCGTTCGTGCAGATGAACGAAGAGCGCGAGCGCGAGGGCCTGCCGGCGTTCGTGAATCCGCGCAACTCGGCCGCGGGCACGCTGCGCACGCTCGATTCCTCCATCGTTGCCAAGCGCCGGCTGGTTTTCTTCGCGTACTTCCTGCTGGTCAACGGCGAGTACTTTGCCGCTGGACAGACGGCTACGCTCGATACGCTCACCAGGCTCGGCTTTCGCGTGAATCCGCATCGAGAGCGCGTGACGAATGTCGACGGCATGATGAAGTTCATTGACGACGCGGAGAGCAAGCGGGCTTCTCTGGGCTATGAGATCGACGGTGTGGTGCTGAAAGTTGATGCGCACGCCACGCAGCAGCGATTGGGTTACACGGGCCGCGCGCCGCGCTGGGCCATCGCCTACAAATTCACCGCGCGATCGGCGATCAGCAAGCTTGAAGACATCATGATTACCGTAGGCCGCACCGGCAAGCTCACGCCGACGGCCATGCTTACGCCCACCTTTATTGGCGGCGTAACCGTGAGCCGCGCCACTTTGCACAATGCGGATTTTATCGAGCGGCTGGGGCTCAAGATTGGCGATTACGTAAAGGTCGAGCGCGGCGGCGACGTGATTCCCAAGATCGTGGAGGTTGTGGAAGACAAGGATCACCCGCGCGGCAAGCGCGCATTCGAGTTTCCATCCAAATGTCCGGAGTGCGGCAGCAAGGTCGTGCGCGCGGAGGGTGAGGCCGACTGGCGCTGCGTCAATGTGGACTGCCCGGCCAAGCTGCGCGAGTCTCTTCTGCATTTTGCCAGCCGCGGCGTCATGAACATCGAGGGGCTTGGCGATGCGGCCGTGCAGCAACTGCTCGACCGGAAACTGGTGCGGAGCGTCGCGGATTTGTATTCGCTGACCGAAGGACAGCTCATGGACCTGGAGCGCTTCGCGGAGAAATCGGCGCGCACGCTGCTTGCGGAGATTGCACGATCGAAGAAAGCAGGTCTGGCGCGCGTGTTGATGGGACTGGGCATTCGCTTTGTGGGCGAGCGCACGGCGGAGCTGCTGGCGCAGGAATTCGGCACGATCGAGGCCGTGATGGCCGCTTCCCCTGAGGAATTGGAGCGCGTGGAAGAAGTCGGCCCGCGCATCTCCCAGGCGATTCTGGAGTTTTTTGCGGACAAGGAAAACCGCCACCTCGTGAAGCGGCTCCAGGATGCGGGCGTGGACATGACGGCGGAGAAGAAGCAGCGTTCCACGCAGCTCGCCGGATTGACGTTTGTGCTGACGGGAACTCTGCCGAAGATGACGCGCGAAGAGGCGAAAGAGAAAATCGAGGCTGCCGGAGGAAAGACCGCCGGTTCGGTGAGCAAGAAAACCAGCTACGTGGTGGCCGGCGAAGAAGCGGGGTCAAAACTCGACAAGGCGCGCGAACTTAAAGTTCCAGTCATCGACGAAGAGGGATTGCTGGCAATGCTGGCGGGCAAGCAATCGCCGCAATAGTGCTCGCGAAGCGCTCACTCACGAGACGGAGCTGCGGCCAGCACTTGTGCCGGCCTCGCCAGGAGCAGCGCCAGTAGAGCGAAGGACAAATCGGACAACATACAGCAATCCCCTCTGCAAGCTGGGAAAACGATCAGGCATTCGAAGCGCGTCGCGTCGTGTTGCCGGGATGCTTTCCCATGGCGCGCTGCTCGCGCTCGCGTTCACGCTCCCATGCTTCGGCGCGCCAGTTGCGCGAGGCGTAGCGCGGCGGCTCTGAGGGCGGAGAAACAAATTCGGCGCAGTGCGGGCGCGGCGGCACCAGTTCTGGTTGAGGCCGATAGGCTGGCCGGGGCAGCAGCGGCGGAGTCTGCGTGTTCGCTGTCAGCGCGGCTTCAGGCCGCGCCCGGTACGCGGGCCGGGTCGGAGCGGGCGAGAGCGCCGCGATCCCAGGGCGACTGATGATGCGCGCCGAAGACTCCAGGTCGATGTCGGCCAAAACAGAGTTGGCCGAATTGGAGTCGTCCATTTCCGGGTAGGCCGCATCGGAGGTCAGGCTGGCATCCACGACGGCTGCCGGCGGATCGGGCGCAGTTTCTTCCGCTGGCTCGTCCGCCGGGCGTTGTGCGCGCACGGCAATGGCCTTGGCCATGAATTCATCCACCAGTTTGTGAAGGCAGGTTTGCCCGCACAGGTGCTTCGAGCCGGGGCGCAGCTTGTGTCGCGAGTTCCAGCCGCTCACGCGCAGCTCTCCTCCTTGTTCGTAGGCCACAAACCAATGGTTGGTCTGCCGCTTCTCTGAAGCGCAGATGTCACACGATATCGCCTGGCGGATCACCCCGAATCCCTCTCCCGATAGAAATTGCGTTGCAACGCGTTTAAGCTCCCACGTTCAGTTTCATCGTGCGATGAGGGGAGATGGATGAGGAAGGGAGTCCGGGAGTGCGGGACTGAATCAATTTGGAACAGATGGGTCAGCGTTCGTCCTGAATCGGGATCATCAGCGCGGAAAAATCTGCCCCATCAGCAGAAAGAGCGCGGCAGAAAACCGCGCTCTCCGAAAGAATCATTCAACCGCTCATGTTGCCCCGCGCGGTCTACTGGCCTGTCGCGAAATAACCCTTTTTGGCTCGCACCGTGTAGCGGCGGTCGTAACAGTAGAGATAAATAGTTCGGTAAGCGCCATCGGCCTTGAAGTCGGCGGGAGTGTAGACCAGCGCATACTGGCTGCGCAGCTCTTCCTCGATGTCTTTGAAGCTGGTGGCCATCTCTTCCACCGAGGGCGGAAAGAAAACTTCGCCGCCGGTCTGCTCCGCCAGTTCCTGAAGCACTTTGTCGCCCTCTCCGCGGCTCGGCGTCCAGTTGGTGCTGATGGCGTAGATGATGGTCTCCGCGCGCTCGCATTCCTTGATGGCTTCAGGCAGGTAGACGCGGCTCTGGTTATCTTCGCCGTCGGAGATGAGAATGATGGCCTTGCGCACTGGCTCCGGGCCGCGCGAGGTACCAAGCTTGTCGCGGCAGGCCACATAAACAGCGTCAAAGAGCGCGGTGCCGCCGCCGGGAGACAACTTGTTGATCCCCGTCTCAAGCGCATCCTGATCGTTGGTCCAATCCGTTGTCACCGTCGGAGTAACGTCGAACCCCATCACGAAGGCGCGGTCGTTCTTTGATTTCAGTACATCGAGCAGAAACTCTGTGGCCGATTGCTGCTCAAATTGGAAGCGGGAGCGGATCGATGTGCTGGCGTCAATCACGATGCCGACGCGCAGCGGCAGATTGATCTGCTGGTGAAAGGAGTTCACGCGCTCCGGAGCCTTTTGGTCGTCGAGCAGCGTGAAGTCGTTCTGGCCCAGGTTGGGGATGTAGTGTCCGTGCTTGTCGGTGACCGTGAAGATCAGGCTCACTTCGTTGACGCCGACGTGAAGGGTCGGCGTGCCGGAGTCGGTATTCGATCCAGGTCCCGGCGCTGTCTGGTCCGCGGGCTGGGCCGCCGGCGGAGTCGCAGGTTGCGCCGCCGGTTGAGTTGGAGAAGTCACTGCGCTGGGTGCGGGCTGCTGGGCAAATGCAACTGCTGAAGAGAGCGCGACCGCCAGGGCAAACGAGAAGAAACGCCCAAGCCGCACCGGAGCGGCGGAGAGAGGCGTGGAAAGCTTTGTGTTCATCACATCCTATTCTAACAATCGCCGTCCTGCCTGTTTGGCGAAGGGGATTGACGTTTCGGGTACTTTCGTCAGCGGGCGGCTTGCGAAGCTTGTGGCGCAGATCTGTTGGAGCAGGTCTGAAATGTTAGACGGACTCAATGCTCTTGAGGAAAGCAGTCAACTCCTCGGGCAGCGGCGCCTGAAGCTGGAGCAGTTTGCCTGTGATGGGCTGCGCGAATTCAAGGTTTGCTGAATGGAGAAAATTCCGGCCGAGCTTGAGGCGCTCGGGGTCGGGCTTTTTGCCGGAGGAGCGGGCGTTGGCCGCAGTCGCTTGCGCCGTCAACTGTCCCGCGCCGCCGTAGAGCGTGTCGCCCACCACCGGGTGGCCGATTGACGCCATGTGCACGCGGATCTGGTGCGTGCGGCCGGTTTCAATGCGCACCTGGACTAGTGTGAATTTGCCGAAGCGGGTACCCAGACGCCGAATAACTTCATAGTGCGAGATCGCGGTGCGGGCATTCTCGCTGGGCCGCGTGGTCATGCGCGTGCGGCGGATCGGATCGCGGCTGACCGCGGCGCTGATGGTGCCTTTCTCGCGTGCGACCGACCCGTGAACCAGCGCGATGTAGGTTTTCTTAACGTGACGGCCTGAGAACATGGCTCCGAGTGCGGCGTGAGCGCGGTCGTTTTTGGCGACGATGATCAGGCCGCTCGTGCTCTTGTCGAGCCGGTGAACGATGCCGGGGCGCAGCTCGCCGCCCGTCGACGAGAGCGACTGGAAGCGATGGAGCAGGGCATTGACGAGAGTTCCGCGGCTGCGCGCACTTTCATTCTCGCCGGAGCCCGCGTGCACCATCATGCCCGCCGGCTTGTTGACGACGGCGAGATCCGCATCCTCGTAAATAATGTCCAGCGGTATCGCCTCCGGAACGGCTTTGAGCGGCGCCGGATGAGGATCGCCGGTGATCGCGATCTGCTCGCCTCCGCGCAGCTTGAGCGAGGCCTTCACGCGGATCCCGTTCACCACCACATCGCCCTGATCGAGGAGCAACTGCACGCGCGACCGGCTCACGCCTTCCAACTGCGTGACGAGGAAAGCATCAAGTCGCTGGCCGTGCGCCTCTGCGGGAACGGCGATGGTGCGCTTACAGCTCGCGCTTCGGTCAGCGCTCATGCGGTGCCTCGGTTTACGGGCTCAGGTGAGGATTGCGGCGCAGGCGGCTCGGCGCTTCGCGGCGCGGTTTCGTGCTCGCGTCGAACTCTTCTTCTCTCATGTAAGACCAGCGCTCCGGCGAGCACCAGAAAAATCGCCGCAATCTGCGGTCCGTCGATCACGCCATTGAACAGCGAACCACGTCCGATCCAATCGCGCCAGATCTCAGTAAAGTAGATGGCCACGCCCGCGCCCATCAGCCAGAGGCCTGCCACGTCGCCCGTGCGGCGCTCAAGCGGCAGCCAGACCCAGAGCAAAACAGCCAGCGCGAGAAAAGCCAGCGCGGCATACGCCTGCACGGGATGAAGCGGAACGCCGAGGGGAGTGCCGCTCCAGATCGCGGCCATGGGATTTGAGTAGATGATGGCCCAGCCCACTTGCGGTCCGGCGTCGGTGCCGTAACCGGAGCCCGCGGCGAGCGCGCCCAGTTGCTCAAAAGCCAGAGCCGCGGCCAGGGGCGGAGCGAGCGCGTCCGCGGTGGCGCGAAAGGGAAGTTTGCGGTGGCGCGCATACCATCCAGCGCAACCCGCGCCGGCCAGTGCGCCCGCGGCCGCGAGCAAGGGATGATGCACCATCGCAAGCCCAAACAGCCATGCCGGGTGATTGCGAAGCGCGCTCCAATTGGTGGCCACGAGGAGCAGCCGCATGGCAGCCAGCGCCGCGAAGAGGCTCAGGATGCAAAGATTCCACACTTTGCCGGCGTCTAGATGGACGATACGCGCAGTGCGTTGCGCCATCACCAGCGCCACAAGCACGCCAAATGCTGTGATCGCGCCATACGACGGAATCACAATGGAGCCGATGTGGAAAAGAACGGGATGCACGTAAAGACAGGATAAGGCAGCGGAGCTGGCGGAGTTGACGCAGCAAAAGAGAGAGCTTAAAGGCAGGACCTGCGGAGTGAGCCGATCGAACGAGGGAGCGGAAACTCAGAAAACCGGAGTCCGCGGAGCTACTGACGGCAGAAAGTAGAAGCCGACCCGCTGGGCCGTGGGTAATGCGCCGGTGAACCCGTCCTAAGACGGTGGAGCTCTCCGCGGTTCATTAGGCATTCCGGACTGGCGGACACTGCACACAGAACCGATTGTCGAGTCGAGCCCCTGTTCATTGAATGTTGGTTCAACCAGCGTTGACTACCCACCTGCTTTGCAGGCCGGTTTCTAATGCGGATAGTACGGGGCATTGGGTGGAATTGCAAGTCTTGTAAAGGATGGGCAAGCTGTGCTACGGTCCCGAGCCGTTCCAGATTGGCATGGCCCGCCCGAAACGGCATAGGGCAATTAGTTGCCTCCGGAGCCCGATGGCGCAGGCACGACAGCTGGTTTTTCGCTTTGCACCTCGACGGCGTGCGCGATCATTTTCTTGAGCCGCCCTTCGATATTTTCGTCACCCACGTGCTGATCTTCAAGCACTCCATCGGCGTCGATCGAAAACGTAGCCGGAATCGCCTTCACATCAAACTTGGTTGCAATAGGGCCGGTCCATTTTCCGTCACGGTACTGCAGCCAGGTCATGTTGTTCTTGGCGACGAAGTCCTTCCACTTGGCATCGTCATCGTCGAGACTCACACTGAGCACGACAAAGGGTTGTCCCTGAAACCTCTGCGCGATATCGCGAACGTGCGGCAATGCCTCGCGACAAGGTCCGCACCACGTGGCCCAGAAATCGATGAGCACAACTTTGCCGGCGAGCCCATCCATGGAGATGTGCCGGCCGTCGATGGTGGTCAGCGCAAAGGGCGGAGCCATTCTGGCCCGTGCCAACTCGGGGTGCTCAACATAGCGGGCCGCCCGCTCGCGAAGAGACGAATCGGTGGCGGCCTGGGTAAGATAGGCCTTGAACTCCGCGCGTGCCGCATCGTCCTGGTGGAGGTTGGAGAGCGATGTGCCCAGGGCGAAATGTGCTCCGGCGAAGGACGGATCGAGCGAGAGCGTGGCCTTGAACTCGTCACAACTCTCATTGAAGAGTGAGTCCTTCTTTTCGGCAGTGCCGCGCCGTTGCAACGCCAGGCCCAGACGGAAGTGAATCGCTGCGCGATCGGAATCGGTTTGCGCTATCGGCAGCCAGTCGCGCGCGACACTTTCAGCATCCTTGTACGCGCCGCCCTTCATGGCGATCGAGTAGGCGCGGTTAAGGCACTCAGAGCAATGGCCCCCGTCCTGCTTATTGGCCTTGCGATAGTCATCGAATGCGGCGCCAACGTTACCATGTTTTTCCCACTCGGCGGCGCCCAGAAAGGTCTTGTACGCCTTGGGATCGGTAGGTTCGCCGGGCTTGGGTTGTCCGGGCGCCGCATGGAGAGTTGTGCCGGTCAATAAAACCGTTGCGGCAACAGCAACCAACCTTGCCGCGAATCTTTTCTCGGATTTTTGCCAATGGATCAAGCCGCTCCGGCCAAACATGCGGATACCCTCCGGCATTCGATGAAGCGCTGGGAACGACAGAATCTTACACCCGAAGTTGAAAAACGGATGAACGGCTGACTCGGCGATCGTTCTTGCGTCGCAAAACCGCAGCGACTCAGGTTTGAAATTCGGTTCGCCAATCTCTTCACTCCACGAAAGAAACGCCGCTCTGCAAACCTTTGAAAACTCGGGAGAACCGACTCGCTCCGGCCGCAACCCGAGGTAACCAGAATCTGCAAACCAAAGACTTTCCGCCAAACCCCGAAGAAATGTAACGGAATTGTAATGGAGTGACTAAAATCACTGGGATGCGAGCCAATTGAGCTTATGATCGCCGCTGATTTGTGCGGCATTTGGGGGAAATGGCGAAAGGTCATTCAACAACGGGCAAAGCGCTGAAGCCGCTTCTGAGCCGCCGTCTGTGCATTGGTGTGTCGCTCGCGATTGTCGCGGCGGCCGGTGCCTGGCTCTTTGCGGGGCTCATCGGCTGCGGTGGTTCGATTATTGCGGTGTCTCCGTCGCCTCCCGTGCCCACGAGCACCGTGTCGCCCATTCCCGGCTCGCCCATCCAGCACATCGTCATCATCATGCAGGAGAACCGCAGCTTCGACAATCTGTTCAACGGTTACCCCGGAGCCGACACAGCGCAGAGCGGGATGAACGGGAGTGAATCGGTGCCGCTCAAACCCGTTTCGCTGGGCGATTCGCACGACCTGAGTCACTCGCACAAGCGCTGGATGCAGGATTGGGACAACGGGCAAATGGACGGCTTTGCGCAGGATGGATCGCTGCTGCCGTACTCGTATGTTCCCAGGAGTGACGTAGAGGAATACTGGTCGCTGGCTCAGCAGTATGTGCTTGGCGACCGCATGTTCCAGTCAAACACAGGCCCCAGCTTCGTGGCGCACCAGTACATGATCGCGGGCCAATCGGGGAATGTGGCCGAGAATCCAACCGGCTCAGTCTGGGGCTGCGACGCGGCGCCGGGCACGACGGCCGCTCTGATAGGCCCCAATGGAACAGAGCTTCCCGGAGTCTTTCCCTGCTTCGATTACGTAACGACCGCCGACCTGCTGGACCAGAAAGGCGTGACGTGGCGCTATTACGCCCCAGGCAGCGGAGATAATTTCTTCGTTCTGTCGGCTTACCAGGCCGTTCGGCACATTCGTTTTGGAAATGACTGGGCTGAGAACGTCATCTCGCCGTCGCGCCGCGCGCTGGTGGACATCAAGAGCGGAGAACTGGCCCAGGTAACGTGGATCGTGCCCGATTGGTCGCACTCCGATCATCCCGGTTCGGGGAGCGAAGGTCCGTCATGGATAGCCGCGATCGTCAACGCCATCGGCAACAGCCAATACTGGAACTCGACCGCGATCTTCATTTCATGGGACGACTGGGGAGGCTGGTACGACCATGTGTCCCCGACCAAAGTCGACTCCATGGGGCCTGGATTCCGCGTCCCGCTGCTCATCGTGTCGCCGTATGCCAAACACGGCTACGTCACGCATCACTTCCATGAGGCCAGCGGCTTCATCAAGTTCATCGAGCACAACTTCGACCTGGGTACGTTGGGCGCGCGCGACGCAGGAACCGATGCGTTTGCCGATTGCTTCGATTACACGCAAACGCCGCCACCGTTCGCGCCGATTTCGACCAAGGTTACAGCGGAACATATTATGCGCGAAGTCGACACCGGCCCGCCCGACGACGACTAAAAGGCAGAGACCCTAGAACAAGGACCAGGGGCGCAGAAGCAAAAGTACTGGAGCGGCGGGCGAAGGTCGTCCACCGCTCCAGTTTTTTTGATGCTTCTGTCGCTATGGCGTGTGCCCAATAAACTTGTCGGCCCACTGGATGAACCACTTCATATTCGGCGCATCCGTGTGGCCGCCGTCATCCTGGCGCCACGCAAGCTGGCCATCAAGCAAGCCGTCGTTGACCGGCGGCATCTTCGTGGTTTTATAGTCGTCACCGGTAAAGTCCGTTTCGTTGTCGCCGAGCAGCGTGAAGACGCGGCTCGCGTCGACCGTGGCCATCCAACTGCCCTGGTGATCGAGCCAATGCGCGTCGCCTTTCTCAGGAATACCGTAGCTGATGAAGGTGAGTCGCGGCGCGCACAGAGCGATCAGCTCATTCGAGTCGACGGGCAGATCGCCCGGATTCATGCTGCCAAACGTCGCCTCGGATGCGTCGTACTTGATGAAGTTGCCGTCCTCCCAGTAATACTCGCCGGTGGCCAGGTTCTCCACGCCCTCGCCGTAGTTGCGGCGCAGCAGCGTGGCTCCGCCTTTGCCCGATGAGCCCACCAGCACCATCGCGAAGCGCGGATTGTAGGCCATCGTCACCAGCGCGGCCTTGCCGTAGCGCGAGACGCCTTCGATGCCCACGTGCTTCGAGTCGACAGCGGAATCGGTTTCAAGATAGTCGAGCCCGCGATCCGCGCCCCAGGCCCATGCGCGCAGCGCGCCCCACTGGTCGGGCGTGCGCGGCTGGCCTTTGTTCACCAGGCCGATGATCCCGCGCGTCAGTCCAGCGCCGTTGTCCGCCTGCACGCTCGCAGGATCGAAGCGCACAAAGCCCCACCCGGCGGCGATCAACTCCCATTCATTCGGGGGATCGCCGTCCGCGTTCAACTGCGGCGGCACGAAGAACGGGGCTTCCTTATACGGCTCCCACGCGGGGTGCTGAGCGAAAACTTCCTTGAGCGAAGGGTCCTGCTGAAGCAGCAGCGCCTTCATGGCCGAGTTGATCTTGTCGAGCTCCTCGCCGCGCGGTTCGTTGGGATTGGGAAATCCTGCGCGTGTGAACTCCATCAGCACCGGCACAGGCCCCGCTGCGTTGGCCGGCGTCACCACGGTCATGTGAATCTTCACGCTGATCGCGGGGCAGCCCGAGTTGTCCACTTCGCCAATCAAATCCTTGGCGATCACCGGCGTGAAGCCGATGAACTCGTGATCCACCGCGGTCACGGTCCAGGTAACCTTGGGCACGTTCGCCGGCACAAAGCCATACACGTATTTCGAGTACATGTCCACGATCTGCGGGCGGCGATCCTTCCACCACATCTCCGGAGTGGTCACCTTCTGGCCGTCGTTCATCGTCAGTGGATCGGGAATGTTGGGATAGGGATTGGCCTTCGACTCGTCGTAATTGGCGTGATTGGGAGCATTTTCGTTCCCATTCCACCCGGGCCGCAGCGTCTTGATGCCCAGCTGATCCATCATGTTCTGGTGATCCTGATCGGCCGTAAACGTGACCGGCGTGCAGGGAGTTTGTGCCACGAGCGTGGAGGTGGCGGCAAATGTAAGAGCAAGAAAGGCGGGCTTTAAGCTGGAATGCATGGGCGGGCTCCGGGGTGATATGCTTGCAGCGCTTTTAGAGGAAGCGATTTTCTTCGAGGATCATACTAAATCATCGCCATGAGACAAATCGTCAAAATCGCCCTCGGCAAAGTCACATGGATCGCCGCGCTGCTGGCAATAGCGACCTGCGCGCAAGCCAAGCGCGGTGCTGACAAGCCGCAAACCTGGGTCGAGAGCTGGGGCGCTTCGCAGCAGATACCTGAGCCGCAAAACGCGCTGCCTCCCGACGACATGCGCGACGCAACCCTGCGCCAGATCGTGCATCTGTCTCTGGGCGGCTCGGCGCTGCGCGTGCACTTGTCCAATGCATTTGGAACGCAGGCGTTGCGCTTTTCCTCAGTGCACGTGGCGCATGCGGTATCGCCGAAGACCTCGGCAATCGATCCCGAAAGCGATCACGCCTTGACCTTTTCCGGCAAGCCCGATGTGACGATTCCGCCGGGAGCGGAATATGTCTCCGATCCGCTCGAGATTCCGGTAGCGCCGTTGTCAGACATTGCCGTGTCGTTTCATCTTGACGCGCCGCCCATGCCGGAGACAGGGCACCCTGGCTCGCGATCCACTTCGTACTACGAGCATGGCGATGCGGTCAGCGCGACGGATCTGCCCGACGCAAAACATGTCGATCACTGGTACCAGTTGACTGGGATTGACGTCGAGACCGAGCCCGAAGCGGCTACAGTGGTGGCGCTCGGAGATTCGATCACCGACGGACACGCCACCACAACCAATGGAAACGACCGCTGGACCGACGTCCTGGCTGCGCGGCTGCAGGCTAACAAAAAGACGCGCGAGGTCGGCGTGTCAAACCAGGGAATCGGCGGCAATCATCTGCTCACCGACGGACTGGGACCGAATGCGCTGGCGCGGTTCGATCGCGACGTGCTGGCGCCGGCCGGCGTGCACTGGGTCATTGTCTTCGAGGGCGTCAACGATCTGGGCGGGCTGGCGATCCACGGCGAAGTTCCCGCCGACCAGCACACAGCGCTCGTCGATCGCGTGATTGCGGCGTATGAGCAGATCATCGCCCGCGCCCACGCGCACGGTCTGCGTGTTTACGGCGCAACCATCACGCCATACACAGGATCGGACTATTACCATCCGGGTGCGTGGAGCGAGGCCGACAGGGAAGCGGTGAACACGTGGATTCGCGCCGCGGGACATTTTGACGCGGTGATCGATTTCGACGCCGTCGTCCGCGACCCCGATCATCCCGACCACCTTCTGCCGGCATTCGATTGCGGCGACCATCTGCATCCCGGCCCCGCCGGATACAAGGCGATGGGCGATGCAATCCCGCTCAACTTATTCGAGAAGTAAAGGTGCGGCGCAGTAGGGTTATTTGCGATGAGGCAGGTGGCCCGGTCAAGTTTTTCACTTCCGGTTCTCCCTCGATGGATTGTGCCCCATCCAAGCTGCGTCTTTTGCAGCTTGGGTGGGAAAGCACGAACGTTCGCCCTCCATTAAGCGTACTCCTTCCGGTAATTGGTTGCCCCGTCGCGCCGCAGTCCATCGCGATTCGATCTCGACCGCGCCTGCGACTCCTGTTGCGTAGTGCCGGAAACTCGACCACGGCCAGTTTTCAGGTTTCTCGACCAGCCCTCGCTTTACTGGATTGCGATGGATATAGCGGATGACTTCAGAGCGGGCCTTCTCTCCGTGGATGTTACTGTCGTAGTAGCGTTCCTGCCAGAACTTCTGGCGCGGTCCTCGCAGCTTGCGCGATGCGATCTGCTTGACGGCTTTGAGGAATTGGGCCAGAAGTATCAGCGGCGGCTCATTGATGAGCAGGTGAACATGCTCGGGCATCAGGACGTAGGCGTAAACGCGTACATGATGCCTTGCACGCGTCTGTTCCAGAACGGCCTCAACCGTCTCACTGGCTCCCGGCGCTTCAAGCAGCGGTAGGCGATGAAAACAGCTGAAGGTAATAAAGTGCAGAGACTCCGCTTTTTGAAACCGCCTCAGGCCGCTCGGCATGGCTCCATCCTCGCCCGGCCACGATCGTATCGCAACGCCCGCTCATCGCAAAGAACGCGATGAACGGGGCACAGTCCCGTTTGCCGGAATAACCGGGCCACCTGCCCGCCCGGCGTCAGGGTCCGCCGGTCAGTATTTTGCGGAGAGGGATCTTGCGGCTTCAGAGAATTCCGGTTTCTGCGCCTGGGCAGAGCGCGCCTTGCGCTTCTTGCCCGCAGGGACAGAATGAGCGGCCGCGGATGTGTGCGGGTGCGCGCCGGAGTTCTCGCCCATGACGTGCAGGCGCAGGAAGTTGGTTGACCCGGATTTGGTGCGCGTGCCGGCCACGATGGCGATCACCTCGCGCGGACGAATGTAGCCGCCCTTCTCCAGCAGTTTTTCCGCACACTCCACCATCGCTTCATTGGTGTTGACCTTGGGGCATCGGATGGGTGTGGTGCCCCAGAGCAGGTTGAGGCGGTTGACGGTGACGTCAAGCGGGCTGAGCGCGAAGATGGGCGCGGTGGGGTGGTACTTTGAGAGCTGGCGTGCCGTCGTGCCCGACTCCGTAAACAGCGCGATGCCGCGCAGATCCAGATCGTCTGCGGCGTGAGCCGTGGCCTCGCAAATCGTTTCGGCAATCGACAGGCCGCTCCGCCGTTCGCGCGGCGCGACGTCGAGATTCTCGCGCATGTGCTGCTCGGTCTCCGTCACAATGCGCGCCATCATCTCCACCGATTCCACCGGATACTTGCCCACGGCTGACTCGCCCGAGAGCATCACGGCGTCGGTGCCGTCGTAGATGGCGTTGGCCACGTCAGAGACCTCGGCGCGCGTAGGCCGCGGATTCTCGATCATCGATTCCAGCATCTGCGTCGCGGTGATCACCGGCTTGAAGTACTCGGCAGCCCGGCGAATGATGAACTTCTGGATCGCGGGAACTTTTTCCGGCGGCACTTCCACGCCCAGATCGCCGCGCGCCACCATGATGCCGTCCGCCGCCTGCAGGATTGCGTCGAGATGCTCGACGGCCTGCGGCTTTTCAAGCTTGGCGATGATCCATGTATTGGCGCCGTGTGCGGCCACGCGATTGCGCACCAGGCTCACATCCTCCGCAGTCCGCACAAAGGATACGGCGATGGCGTCAACGCCGTGATTCAGCGCAAACTCCAGATCTTCAGAGTCCTTGTCGGTGAGCGAGGGCGTGCGCACCAGAACGCCGGGAAGATTGATGCCCTTGCTTTCACCCAGCAGGCCGCCGTTGACGATGTCGCAAACCACATCATCGCCGGAAATCTCGTGCACCCGCAGCTCGATCAGGCCGTCGGAAAGAAGAATCCGCGAGCCTTGCTCAACGTTTTCAGCGAGCGTTTTGAAGGTGGTTCCGACCAGCGACGCGGTGCCCGGCACGTCGCGCGGCGTGATGGTGATCTTGTGGCCGGCCTTGAGAAGCACGGCCAGATGATCCTTGAGCAGGGTGGTGCGAATCTTGGGTCCTTGCAGATCGGCCAGGATGCAAAGCGGCTTTTTTTCTTCCTGGCTGACCTTGCGAATCTTCTGGATGACCGCGACCTTCCGCTCGTGCGTGCTGTGGGAAAAGTTGAGGCGGACAACATCCACGCCGGCATGAATCATGGCGCGAATCACGGGTTCGGTATTCGACGCTGGCCCCAGTGTGGCCACAATCTTGGCGCGGCGCTGCGAGGGGGATTCGGTCAGATTCAGGTCGGCGAAGGGCATGGGGACGGCTCCAGACACGATTCTTGTTGATCGAAAGTGGGTTTCAGCGGGTCAAAGGGGGCAAAGGGGCGCGGCTGTCTCTATTGTAACTGGCCCAGCGGAGAAGCGGAGCGCCCGGTGTAGCCAGGAGAGAGTCGGGAGTAAACAGTGAAGCGCGAGGGAAGTGGAAATCGTTTGAGATCAGCGGGAAAGCTGGGCCTGCTCGTGCGCGGGTGCGCCGGCCGTGTGACTCTGGCGTTCCCAGTAGAGAGCGCCGTTCAGCTCCGCGCCCAGCAACACGCTGAACGAAGTGATGTAAAGCCACACCAGAGTCGCGATTCCGGCGGCGAACGATCCGTAGAGCCGCGTGTAATTGGCAACGCTGGTCACGTACCAGCCGTAAGCCAGTGTGGCAGGAAACCAGATCATCGTGCCCGCGATGGCGCCGGGCGCGACCCAGAACCATCGTTCCGTTCTCCGGGTGCCGAAATGGTAGAGGGCACTAAGGACGGCCACAATAGCGGCAAAGCTCACTCCCCAACGGACCGCCCGCCAAAACAGAATCAGAAACGGGCGCAGCTCATGACCCGACTTCCCGATCATCCAATGCTCGATCTGGTGGCCGAAGACGATCAGAAGCGAAGCCATCGAAAGCGGAATGAGCACAATGAACACCAGCAGCAGCGCGCGGGCACGCCGCCCCCAGAAGGTCCAGCTTTCAGGCGGAAGCCGGTAAGCGCGGCGGAATCCTTCCATGAGCGAGAGCATCACGCCCAGGCCCGCGAAAAGGCTGAGGCAGGTCGCAGAAAGAATCAGTTGCCCGGAATGAAATTGATGGGCAAGGATCGACGACTGCACTAGGTCGAGAGTGTCCGCAGGCAGAAACTGCTCCAGGACGGCACGCGTCTCGCCCACCAGCGACGGCCCTTCCTCTACCTGCGCCACCAGCGTCGTGATCACCAGCAGGGCAGGGAAGAACATGAGCATTCCGGAATACGCGGCCGCTTTCGATGTGTTCACAACATCGTGGATAAAGGCCTGAATCAGCGCTTCTCGAATTCTGACGAAATAGGTGCTCATCTGCGTTACAAGCCAGAGTAGAGCATCCACGGCGTTTACGGCGATAAAAACAAATGCCAGGGGATCAAGAGAACAAGGAAGCGGCGGCACGGAAGCTGGGCGTCCCGCCCATGTGCAGTTGAGGAGGCGAAAGTCGGGCGCCTCAGAAAGGGCAACTCCGCTTGCGCGCGATGGCATCGACATGTGCGTGGGGCGGGAATCGCGCTCGTCCGTCCGGGGAAGGAAGTAAATTCTCCAGCGCATAAGAAAGGAGACAGTGGAATGAATACATGGCGACTGAGCAAGGTGGCCGCGATTTGTGCGGCGGTTGCGCTTACCACCGGCGTGGGCGCATTCGCCCAGGCTCCCGGCGGCGGAGGAATGGCTCCGCAGGGAGGGCAATCTCCGACGGCCGGGTCAGCCACTGCGCCGGGCGATACGGGCATTAGCCCGCCCATTCAGCAAAATAACGACCTGCCGTCGTTTGAAGACCAGGCCTTTCTAAGAAAGACGCTCGAAGACAACGTCGCGGAAGTGCAGATGGGGCAACTGGCCGCGCAGAAATCCTCCAGTCCGGACGTGAAGCAGTTCGGCGCGAAAATGGCTCAGATTCACGAGCAACTGAGCGCCCAGATGAAGCCCATGGCCCAGAAGCTGGGCGTAAGCGAGCCAAAGAAGCCGTCAAAAAAGGATCGTGAAGAGATTGAAAAGATGCAGGCGCTCTCGGGTGCGGATTTCGATGGGGCTTTTATTCAAGCGATGATGAAGGCTCAGAAGACCGATGTAAAAGATTTTAAGGACGAAGCGCAATCAGGCCAGACACCCGCCGTACAGCAATTGGCGAAGATGGATGCGCCCGTGCTGAGCCAGCACTTGCAGATCCTTGAAAAGTTGGCGCAGGCTCACAACGTAACGATGGAAAGCAAGAATTAGCTGGCTTGAGGAACGCGCGACGGCCCGCAATGCAGGCGGCGCCGCTGTCGCCGTGCATGCCAGTTCAAGCCCGAGCTGGCCTCAGCGGTCGGTGCAGGAGTAGCAGGGATCGATGGACGCCTGGATCAGTGGCGTATCGGCCAATCGCGCGCCGCGCACCATCCAGCGCACCGCGGGCATATTCGCGTAGGTTGGCGTGCGCACGTGAACGCGCGCCGGATTGCGCGAGTTTTCTTTCCAGCTCACGCTGTACATCACTTCGCCGCGTGGCGCTTCAACCCGGCTGGTGGCCGTGCCGGTGGCGAAGGCCAGCTTGTCAGGCGCCGATGAGATTTCGCCCGGCGCCATCCGCGCCAGCGCCTGGCGGATGATACCGCAGCTCTCAATGATTTCGAGCGCGCGGACGAAGAGCCGTGCGCGCACGTCACCGGCCTGCTCCACGGGGACTTCGAATTTCATCTCCGCGTAAGCCGCGTACGGCGCGTCCCGCCGCAGGTCCTGCGCAATGCCCGAGGCGCGAGCCGTGGGACCGACCACGGCGCAGGAGACAGCTTTCTCGTGCGTGAGCACGCCGATGCCGGCGCAGCGCGAGCGCGCGGTGGAGCTGGTGGTGAAGATGGGGATGACGGTGCGCATCATCTCGCGCTCCAGTTCGTCGATCGTGGGCACCAGTGCGATGGAATCTTCGATGTCCCGATTGACGCCGCCCACGTGGTTCATGGAGTAGTTGACGCGATTTCCGGAGATGGCCTGCAGCACGTCCATCACCTTCTCGCGCAGCTCGAAGCAGGTCATGAACATGGTTTTGAATCCCATGAGCTTTGCTGCGATACCCGCCCACAGCACGTGCGAGTGCAGGCGTTCCAGTTCGGCCATCGCCACGCGAATGTATTGCGCGCGCGGAGGAGCCTCAATGGCCGCCAGTTTTTCCATGGCCTGGCACAACGTGAGCGTGTGAATGAAGGAACAGATTCCGCACACGCGCTCCATGAGCGCGATCACCTGAACATAGTTGCGCGTTTCTGCCAGGTGCTCGATGCCGCGGAAGTTGAAACCGATATTCAGCTCGGCGTCCTTCACGGTCTCGCCTTCGCAGATCATGTCGAGCTTGTACGGTTCTTCAAGGCCGGGATGATAAGGGCCCATGGGGATTTTGTAGCTCATTTTGCGACCTCCTCTTGCCCAGACACCCCGGAAGCGGGATCGTCCTGCACCGGGGCAACGCGCAGATTCACGCCGGGCTTGTCGCCGGGCTTGAGCATGAGCGGTTCGTACTTGCGGCCCGTGAATTCGATGGCGAAACCCTCGTGGACTTCGCGCTCGATCCAGTCCGCCGCCTCGATGATGTCCACAATGCTCTCCGTTGTTTTGCCGGCGATTTCAAACGGAATGCCGAGCAGACGGCCTTCGAGGTCCCAGTGGTATTCGAGCCGGAATCCCGCATCGCCAGGTAACTCATATGCCGTGATGGTGATGAAGCGCGCTTCGACGGTGTTCATTGCCCCGGCCACCGCGCGGACAGTCGCTGTGCCGGGATTCAGCCAGTAAGCGCCGCGACTCTCAACCCACGGCTCGGCAGTTCCCAGCTTTTCGCGAATGGTTTCGAGACTGTTATCGAGGGCAGTCATTGTGCGCCTCCCGGTGAGGGTGTAGCGCCGGCCACCAGGCCGGCTGTTGTGCGGGCGTCCTCGCCCGCAGCTCTCGCGGCGGCCGCTGCCGCTGTTTTCGCCGCGGGCGGCCTGCGTGCAACGGTATAGGACTTTTTCAGTTCGCCCTGCATGGTGTACACCGGCGGGATATCTTCCTGCTGCGAGAGCGCGTGCTCGGTATGGCCTTCCTTCAGCGCATGCTCCGTGCAGCCTTCAACGCATCGCCCGCAAAAAGTGCACTGGCCAGGGTTGTAGCTCCAGGTGAATTCGCCCTTGCCGGCCTTGAACTCGATGGCGCGCGAGGTGCAGCGGAAGCGGCAGACCGCGCAGCCGGTGCAGAGCTCGGGATCGAATTGCACCAGGCCGCGGAAGCGCGGCGTGACTCGCGGCCGCGCGGGAAAAAGCAGGGTCTGGTAGCCGCGCCGCAGATTCTTCCAGAGCATGATGAGTATGTTCATGACCGGATCCTCATGAGAATCGCTGACGAGACTGCAAGAATTGCGAAGATGAGCGTGCACTGCCAGTAAAAGCGCACGCTGGAGTCAATGGCGAGGCGCGCGGTGGCGGCAGCGAGCGCCGATAGCAGCAGCACAATGACGACACAGAGCACGACGAAGATGCACGCGGCGAGCCACGCGGCGCCTAACGGAATGGCGAGATGCGGCGCAACGAGCGTAGCAACCAGGCCGGTGCCCGCCACCCACTCCAGCCCGTGCGAAAGCTCCCACATGGCCAGCTCCGGTCCTGCGTATTCCGTCATGGGGCCGGCGTAAATCTCCTGCTCCGCGTTGGGCAGCGAGAAGGGATTGATGTGCAGCTTGGCAGGCAGGCAAACAAGAATCGCCAGCACGCCCAGCCAGTGCAGCGGCGAATTCGGCGCGGCGGCCAGCGCTTCAATCCTGAACGTGTGTTGCGAAGCGGCGATGGAGACGATGGCCAGCAGGAAAACAATGTTGTAGGACACGCTGAGCGCAGCCTCGCGCGCCGAGCCGATTTCTCCAAAGATGGATCGCGACGAGAAGCCTGCGGCGATGATGCAGATCGACGGCAGCTCAAGCAGCGCGAGCAGAAGAATCAGGTCGCCTTCGAACCCGCCAGAAGAAGGCAGCACCGGCAACAGGCCGACGGCTCCCGCTGCAGCCGAAACCGCGATCAGCGGCCATGCGCGCATGAGCAAACCCGCGATTCCAGGCCGCGCCGGCGTGCTTTTACCGAGCAGCTTCATGAAATCCCAGAATGGCTGCATGAACGGCGGGCCCACGCGGCCCTGCATCAGCGCAACCGATTTGCGCTCCACCCAAAGGAAGAACCACGCCGCCGGCACAGCAAAAAGCAGCCCAGGAAAGATCAGCAATCGCGCGAGTGCGGTCAGAAGCGTCATTGCTGCACCTCCTTCACAGGCTCATCGCTTATGTTTTGCTTGTCATCCTGAGCGAAGGTCGCCGCGGCGACCGAGGCCGAAGGACCTGCGGTTACACTCATGCTGCGCTCCGCCAAAATCCCCGCGGCTTTGGCCACTCCGGCGATGATTGCATCGGGCCGAGGCGGGCAGCCGGGAACAAACACGTCGACCGGCACGTGCTTGTCGAGCGGCCCATCCAGCGTGCGGCTGTCAATAAATACGTTGGTCGTGGCCGGACAGGAGCCGATAGCGATGACTGCCTTGGGCCCGAGCACCTGGTCGTAGACGGTTTTGACGGCGCCGACGGCCTTGCGCGTTACAGGGCCTGTAACGCACAGAATGTCTGCGTGGCGCGGGCTGCCTTCCAGGCGCACTCCCAGCTGCTCGGCGTCGTAACGAGGCGAGAGCGCGGCAACGATTTCGATGTCGCAGCCATTGCAGCTACCGGAGTTCATGTGGAAGAGCCATGGGCTGCGGCGGCGCGCGGTGCACATGAGTCGCTTCAGGAGCTTCATGGGCGCACCCCCATCAGCATTTGCCACGCGCTGGGCCATAGGCCCGCGGCAACAAGAATCACGGCCAGTATGACAATCACGGCCTTGAGTGCGAACGGCTCGCGCGTTTTTGTAACGCCGGCGTCCTCATCCGCCTTTGTAATGCCGGCGTCCCCGCCGGCTGTAGCGCCGGCGTCCTCGCACGCACAATCCGGCGGTCCCCACCAGTTCCGCGAGAGCGCCAGCGCATAAGCGATCAGCGCGAAGATCGACGACAGAACGAGAAGGACAAGCGGCCAGACGCCGATTTGCAGTGCGGTCGAATAGAGCCGCCAGCGGCCGATGAAGCCGAGCGTCGGCGGCACGCCGAGCATGGCCAGCATGCCAAAGACAAATCCGAATGCGCTCACCGGATAGCGCGCGGCGAGCGCGATGGGTTCAGTCTCAAGTTCGCCTGCGGCCTCAGGTCCCGCGAGGCAAATGAACAGCAGCGCCTTGGCCAGCGCGTGCGTCGCCGCGGCCACCAGCGCGCCCTGCGTTCCAATCACGCTCATCGATGCCGCGCCAAGAAGCAGGAAGCCAACGTCTTCGGCCGTCGAGAGCACCAGCAGACGCTTCAGACTGCGTTGCGTCAGCATCAGCAACGCGGCGACGAGCGATGTCCCCACCGCGACCCAGACCCACAGTGCCTGCTGAGTCAGCGCAGATGGAGAAGCTTCAGCGGCGATGCAGAACTCGCCGAAGGCTGCCATGTCGACGACCGCGATGATGACGCCGAGAACCAGAGCCGGCAATTCGTCGGCCAGCTTCAGCAGCCAGAAGAACAGCGGAATCGCCGCCAGCTTAATGCAAATCCCTGTAAAGAGCAGCGCGCGCGACCAAACTGCGTCGCCGCGTTCGGCCAGCAGCTCGCTCGCGATCATCGATCCGGCAGAGATGAGAACTACGGCCAGATACGTCAGCTTTCCAGCCTGCGACCGTGCCGTGCGCCAGACCAGAACGACCGTGCTAAACGCGGCCAGTTCGAGCAGGCCGAATCGCAGCCATGGACTCACAACAAGCAGCCCGCCAACGGTCAGCGCGCCGGCCAGCAGAACTTCAGGCACGAGCTTTCGCCCGGCGGCGCTGGCGAGGGCCGCGATCAGCAGTGCGCCCGCTGCAAGTGCGATGGCAAGAATCAGCAGCGGCGAAATCTGCTCGGATGGCACGGGTGCGAGCGGACCCGACAATGCCAAGCCGGGCACAGCCCAGCGCGCCAAGGCGAACAGCACCACCGCGAAGGCGACAACCAAAATTGCTGCGCGCCGCTCCATCCACGCGAAGATCTCGCCGAGATCCTGCGAAACCTTCTGCAGCCCGCTCCAAACCCAGAGATAAACGCGGTCGACATTCGACCACCGGAAGAACGGACCCCAGTGCGCCTGGAAAATCTCAGAGAAATCGCCCGCTGTCAGGCGGCCCTGATCGCTCAGTGGTTCGCCGCCGGTAAAGATTCCGCCGCCTGCCCCAGCCATCGCCGCGCCTTGAGCCGCAACCGGCCGCGCCGCATAAGCAACGACATAAATGACCCCGCCGACGACAAGTGACACCAGCGCCAGAACTAGCCCGCCCGTTGAAGAAAAGCTGCCCGCATCGGCCGAAAGCCCTAGCCACGTAACATGTACGCCCGCGCCAACGCCGAGCGCCAGCAGAATCGGATTCAGGAAATAGTTGACGGCCAACTGCGGCGCTATGCCCAGCACCACGCTGCCCGCGGCCAGGAATCCCATTCCCCACACCATCGTCGGCGGCGCTTCGTGGGCGTCTCTGGTGTGCTCGGTCGGCGGCCCCAGAAACACCGCACTGGTTGCCTTCGCGCCAAGAAACACCGTGCCCAGGCTTGCTGCCCACGCCACCATCGCGGGCACCGTCCAGCCCGCCTGCAGCGCCGCCGCATAGAGCATCCATTTGCTGGCGAATCCGCTCATCAGCGGAATGCCCATCATGCTGCCGACGCCGATGAGCCAGGACAAAGTTGTCCGCGGCATCTTCTGCGCCAGGCCGCCAAGCTGGTTCATGTCGCGCGTGCCGGCGGCATGCTGCACGCTTCCCGCCGTCAAAAACAGTCCGCCCTTGAAGAACCCATGATTCAGGCAATGCAGAAGCGCAGCGGTAATCGCCAGCGGAGTGCCGATGCCGAGGCCCATCATCATGTAGCCGATCTGGCTCACGGTCGAGAACGCCAGCATGCGCTTCAGATCGGTCTGCACCATCGCATACATCACTCCGAGCGCCATGGTCACGGTTCCAACCGAGACCAAAGAAAAACCCCACGCGGCGGGCCATGCGCCAAAGCTGTGCATGCGCGCGGCAAGATACACGCCGGAAGTGACATAACAAGCTGAGTGCAGGAGCGCGCTCACCGGGGTGGGCGCTGCCATCGCTTCGGGAATCCATGTGTGCAGTGGAACCTGCACGCTCTTCGCGACCAGCGCGATCAGCATCAATGCGAAAATGCCGCCGGTGAAGCTGCGCGTTACATTCGGGTCAGTCCAAAGCGCCGAGCCCGCGCGGTGGTAGAGCGTGAGAATTCCGGCGAGCAATCCGTAACCGGCGATGTGCGTCATCAGCAGCACTTTGCGCGCGCCGTTCACGGCCTCGCGATTGGTGTACCAGAAACCGACGAGCGCGAACGAGCACAGGCCGACCACCTCCCAGCAGAGATAAAAGATGAACAGGTTGGCCGAATAGACCAGCGCGATGAAGCCGCCGATGAAGACAAGCATGATCGCGTAGAAGCGTGTCGCCGACTTGTCGTGCGCCATGTACCCAATGGAATAAAGCAGCACCAGGCCGCCGATGCACGCGCCCATGAAGGCGAATAACACGCTGAGCGCGTCCACGTGCAGGACGAACGCGAGCGGCCCGTCCCACGGCAGCGGATTCAGATCGATTGCCTGGCCGCTGCGAACCCACGGCGCGATTCCGGCGACGGCGACAAGAGCAGGCACGGAGCTGAGGAGCGCGAGAATTCCCTTGGTGCGCGCGGAGCACAGGCGCGCAACCAGAATTTGCAGTATGGCGCCCGCGAGGAGCGCGCACGGAGCGATCAATATGAGAGTGGCCGCACTCATGCCTTCATGTTGAGCGCGCTACCGTTAGGGGTGATGTGACCGCGCACACAGGGAGAAAAATCGGACTGTTGAAGTCCGGTATTTCATACCACAAGGTGGGAATCGGTCGCCTCGGCAGCTGACTGCTCTTTGCGCCCCAGCAGCCGCTCTGACCAAGCCCGCACACATCTCTCGTGAGCCTTCTCGGGCTACAATTCTGCGGGGGCCTTGCCGCTATGAGTTCTTCGATGAAAGTACGTCGTCTGGCAATTTTTCTGGTTTTATCGTTTGCATTTTGCGCTGCGCGTTCGGCCTCGGGCCAGCAGGTCGTCATTCCCGAGACGGAGCGTGTCGCCGCGCAACTGCCGGCGCAAGAACGCACCATTGTCGACCGGCTTTTGAGCCTGGGCCAGCTGCCTGCCGGCGTGTGGAAGATGCATGTGGGCGACCTGCCGCACGGCGAAGCCGTCGGCTTGGATGACACCGCGTGGCAGCCGATCGCGCTCATGGCGAAGGCGCCGAACGATGCGGTCTGGTTCCGGCAAACGATTCAGATTCCCTCGACGCTCAACGGCTATGACCTCACCGGTGCGCGCGTCTGGTTCCAGTTTCATGCCGAGGCCAACGGCCCTATGCCTGAGATGATCTACTTCAACGGCCGTCGCGCGGCCATGGGCGAAGATCTGGAGCCGATCGTGCTCCTCGACGATGCGCGGCCCGGCGACAAAGTCGTTATCGCCGTCAAGCTGCTGCATACCGTTGACGTCAAGACCTTCCGCGGAGCGTCGCTGAATATTGAGTATGCGAGCGGTCGGCCGAATCCCGAGGACCTGGCGCAGGAGTTTCTGTCGGCGTGGGTGCTGCTGCCCTCGCTCGCGCCGGGCGATAGCGAGAAGCTCGACACTCTGAATGCCGCCATCGCCGCCGTCGACATCTCCTCGCTCGACTCGGCCGGGACGGCAACCGGCGACGCGCGCGCGCAGGCCGAATCCAATTTCGACGCCAGCCTGAAGGCCGCGCAGCAAAAATTAGAACACCTCCGCCCACTGCTCTCCACCGCCACCTTCCACCTCACCGGCAACTCGCACATTGACGCAGCATGGCTCTGGCCGTGGACTGAAACCGTCGACGTCGTTCGCCGTACCTTTTCAACCGCGCTCCAGTTGATGAACGAGTATCCCGGCTATACCTACACGCAATCAGCCGCGGCTTACAACGAGTGGATAGCCGACAAATATCCCGACCTGAACGCGCAGATCAAGAAGCGCATTCAAGAGGGCCGCTGGGAGATCGTCGGCGGCATGTGGGTCGAGCCCGACCTGAACATGCCCAGCGGCGAATCGCTCGTCCGCCAATTGCTCGTCGGCAAGCGCTGGTACAAGCAGGCCTACGGCGTGGACGTGCGCATTGGCTGGAATCCCGATTCGTTCGGGTACAACTGGCAGCTGCCGCAAATCTACAAGAAGAGTGGCGTCGACTACTTCGTCACACAGAAGATGGAGTGGAACGATACGAATCAGCTTCCCT
>Ga0335085_10001251_pt1 | contig 56692 bp, 46 predicted proteins | sample Lox_Sample_45_FD_206712 | JGI IMG/M metagenome (GOLD analysis project Ga0335085, IMG submission 206712) | Soil microbial communities from Loxahatchee National Wildlife Refuge, Florida, United States - Lox_Sample_4.5 | ecosystem: Environmental > Terrestrial > Soil > Wetlands | place: USA...
CGACCGCGAAGTGCTGATTCAGGGCATGCAGGACGAGCCCGTCTTCGGCTCGAGCGTCACGGGCGATTGCCTCGCGCTCGATCCCGACGTGATCGAGGCCGAGGTCGTCGGTGTCGCCCGACGGATGCTGCGGGAGCGCCCGGAAATGGGGGCGATCCTGATCGAATGCTCGATGCTGCCGCCTTACGCTAGGGCGGTGCAGAACGCGACGAGCCTCCCCGTCTTCGATTTCCTGACCATGATCGACTACCACGAGAAGGCCGCGCATCGCCGGAGCTACGAGGAGTAGTCGCGAGCCCGGGCAACGCTCCCTTCTGCGTGGAGCGCGGCATCCGGCCGCGCGGAGCGCGCTTGTGCCGCGATTGCGCGCGCGGCAAAATCCCCGGCGAGAAAGTACACCAGTATCCTCTCTAAGCCCTCCCCCAGGCTCGGGGCACTTCCGTGCCGCCCGGCGAAAACATACGAGGACGAGGCCGACATGAGCGCCGATTCACCGCGCGACAATCTGCCCTACGCCGTCGTCGGCGGCGGATTCGTCGGTCTCTGCAGCGCGATTCACCTGCGGCGGGCCGGTCAGGACGTCGTCCTCATCGATCCCGGCGACATGAAGCGCGCGGCGTCGTACGGCAACAGCGGCCAGTTCGCGATCGGCGAGGTCATCCCGCTATCCGTGCCCGGCGTCCTCTTCTCCGTTCCGCGCTGGCTTCTCGACCCGTTGGGGCCGCTGTCCATCCGGTGGCGCAACCTCCCCGAGCTTACGCCATGGATTCTGCGCTTCCTCGGGGCATCCCGGCGCAAGCGCATGGAGGAGGTCTCGGCCGCTTTGGCTCAGCTCTGCGAGCTCATCCATTTCGATTACGAGCCGCTCATCAAGGCCGCGGGCGCCGAGGACACGATCACGCTCACGGAATGCATCCGGCTCTTCATCTCGCGGGAGGAGTTCGACGAGGAGGAGCGGAAATACGGCTACCTTCGCATCCGAGGCGGCGGCGAATACGATCTGCTCGAGGCGGATGCGCTCCATGCGGAGGAGCCGGAGATCGACCGCGGCTTCACTTACGGGGCGATCATGAAGGGGCGCACCTTCGTATCGAATCTGCCGAAATTGCTGCAGGCCTTCGCAGCGCTCCTGCAGCGCGAGGGCGGCAAGATGGTGAGGGGCGAGGTCGTGGATTTCGAGCGCAGCGGCAACCGGGTCGAGGCCGTGAAGCTCGCCGATGGCGGCCGCATCGCGGTGCGCGGCGTCGTGGTCGCCGCCGGCGCCTGGTCGCGGACCCTCTGCCGCTTGCTCGGCGACAATGTGCCGCTCGAGGCGGAGCGCGGCTATCACGTCATGCTGCCGAATTCCGGGGTCACGCTGCGGCGCTCGCTCACGATACCCTCGCGCGGCTTCGGCATCATTCCGATGCAGGCGGGCCTTTGCATCGCCGGCACGGTGGAGCTCGCGCGGCTCGGCGCACCGCCGAATTTCGCGCGCGCGGATCGGCTCGTCGAGAAGGCCCGGGCGATCTTCCCTCACCTCAAGGCAGAGGGCGCCACGCGGTGGATGGGTAATCGCCCGGCCATGCCGGATTCCATTCCAGTCATCGACCGTGCGCGCAAGATAGAGAACGCCTTCTACGCCTTCGGACACGGACATCGCGGCATGAGCTTCGCAGCCACGACGGGCCGCCTGATCGCGAGCCTCGTAAGCGGCCAGAAGGTCAACTTTGACCTCCGACCCTACAGTCTGAATCGATTCTGAGTCCGGCCGCCCCGCGGCTAGAATGCACGCCAGTGACGGCGCGACGATGACGGGAGAAGGACGAGGCGGCGCCCGATGACCATCAAGCTGCGACCGGAGGCGCTCGAGGACCTCGTTGCGCGAGTGCTCGCGGCGAACGGGATGTCCCCCGGGAATGCGCGCATAGTGGCCGCGGTGGTCGCCGCCGCGGAACGCGACGGCGCGCGCAGCCACGGCCTCTTTCGCATTCCCGGCTACATCGGCACCCTGCGCAGCGGGTGGGTGAATGGGCACTCGGTGCCCAAGGTCGAGGACGCCGCCGCCGGCGTCGTGGCGACGGATGCCGACAACGGCTATTCCCAGATCGCGCTCGCGGCGAGCCGGCCGCTGCTCCTGGAGAAGGCTAAGCGCAACGGCATCGCGCTCCTGGCGATGCGGAATTCGCATCACTTCGCGGCTCTATGGCCGGACGTGGAGCCCTTTGCGGAGGCAGGACTCCTCGCGCTCTCCTTCGTCAACACGCGCTCGCGCGTGGCTCCCTGGGGCGCAACGAAGCGCCTGCTGGGCACCAACCCCATGGCCTTCGCCTGCCCGAGGTCGAGCGGGCCTCCGATGGTCTGGGATCAAGCCTCGAGCGTCACCGCCATGGGCGAAGTCATGCTGGCCGCGCAGGAGGGGCACGCGGTCGCGGGCAATGTCGGCATCGACGCGGAGGGCCGGGCAACGACCGACCCCAAGGCGATCATGGCGGGCGGCGCGCTGCTGCCTTTCGGAGGGCACAAGGGCAGCGCGATTGCGGCGATGGTGGAGATTCTGGCGGCGGCCCTCACCGGCGGCCGGTTCGCATTCGAGGACCGGTCGGCGGAGTATCCCGGCGCCGAATCCTCGAATGCTGGCCAGTCGATCGTCCTGGTCGATCCCGCCGTGACCGCCGGCGCGGAATTCGGCGCGCGCGTGGAGGAGCTCTTCGCGCGGCTTGCGGCGGCTGGGGTCTCGCGCTTGCCCGCGGACCGACGCTATGCGGCGAGGAGCAGGGCGGAGAAAGACGGGATCGCGATCGAGCAGAAGACCTACGATGATCTCCGCTCGCTCCTGCCGCGCGACGACCCCGAGCGTCGCGGCGTGCAGGCGGCCCGCAGATGACGGGATGACCACGACGCAAGGACCGAGAGGAACGGCATGGATCCGAAGACCGAGATCGCAGGGCACGCGAGGTGGCAGGACGACCTCTACGACGAGCTTCGCCGCAACGGGATCACGCAATTCGCCTATGTTCCCGATGCCGGCCATTCCGTCCTCATCGCGCGCTCCCTCTCCGATCGCGACGTTCACTCGATCAGGCTGACGACGGAGGAGGAGGGAGTGGCACTGCTCGCCGGTGCCGATCTCGGCGGAGGCAGAGGCGTTCTGCTGATGCAGAGCAGCGGCGTCGGGAATTGCATCAACATGCTCTCGTTGACCAAGGGGTCGCGCTTCCCCTTTCTGACCCTCGTCTCCATGCGCGGAGAATTCGGCGAGGGCAACCCTTGGCAGTTCGCGATGGGGCAGGCGGTCGAGCCGGTCCTCAGCGCCATGGGCGTGATCTGCCTCCGCGCCGAGCGGCCGGAGGACGTCGTCCCCACGACCAGGGCCGCGATTACGATGGTGTTTCAATCCAGTCAGGCCGTGGCCGTGCTCCTGACGCAGAAGCTGATTGGCGCCAAGAAGTTCTGAGGAGAAAGAGATGGAGACCGGTTCCAAGGCAAAAGCCGCCGCCAAGGTAACGGCGCCGCAATTCGTGCTCGATCGCTGCGCGGCGGTGCCGGCGCTGATCGGACGGCAGCAGGATTTTCTCCACATCGCAGGCCTCGCAGGCACGGCCTACGACATCGCCGCGCTCACCGACAACGGCACCAATTGCTATGCGCTCGCGGGCGCCATGGGAGCCGCCTGCATGATGGGGCTCGGGCTCGCGTTGGCGCGGCCCGAGAGGCGCGTGCTCGTCACGACGGGAGACGGCGAGCTCTTGATGAGCCTGGGCTCGCTCGCGGCGATTGCCGTCATGAACCCGCCGAACCTGTCGATCCTGTGCGTCGACAACGGCCATTACGGCGAGACAGGGTATCAGGTGTCGCACACGAGCCTCGGCGTCGACCTCGAGGCGATCGCGCAGGGATCGGGCATCAAGCTGACGCGCACGGTGTCGACCGAGACGGACATCGCGGAGGGAGCGCGCATCCTGCGCCAGGGCAATGCGACCGCCTTCGTCCTCCTGCGCGTCAAGCCGACCGACCCGCCCAAGACCAGGCTAAACCTCGACGGTGCGGCCTGCCGCGAGGTTTTCCGCGCGTCCTTGCTGCATTCGGCCTGACCGTTTCCGCCTTCGACCTCGTCAAACCACGGGAGTGCATCATGACCATCCGTCGCATCGACATCACTCAGCCTCCTGGACCGCGCATGAGCCGCTGCGTGGTCTATGGCGATACCGTCTACGTCTGCGGCCTCACCGCCGCCGACACGAAGCAGGACGTGAAGGGACAGACCAAGCAGATCGTCGATCGGATCGATCACTACCTGAAGGAAGCCGGGACCAACAAGTCGAAGCTGCTTCAGGCGCAGATCTGGCTCAAGGACATGTCCGCCTTCGCCGACATGAATTCGGTCTGGAATTCCTGGGTGGATCCGGAGAACCCGCCCGTGCGCGCCTGCGTCAGAGCCGAGATGGCGCGGCCGGAGGTGCTGGTAGAGATCATGGTGACCGCGGCGAAATGATCCTCAGGCGTTGACGCGAAACGCGAGGGAGTCCTTCGAGAGGCGCTCGATGCCGGCCTTGGAGACAATGACAGTCTCGCCGGGCGAGACGGCGAAGCCGCGCGCGTCGTCGCGCAGGCCTATGTGCATGAAGAGCACCATGTTCGCCTCGATGAGCGTGCCGTTGTCGGCGTAGATCAGGGGATAATCCATCCAATTCGGCGCGAAGGTCGCGCCGAGGCTGTAGCCGACCGAATGGGCGAGCGCATTCTCGCCCGCGAACTCGTATCCGGACGCCGCGACGCTCCGGCCGACGGCGCGATAGATCTCCCCTATCGGCCGCCCCGGCTTGCACGCAGCCTGGCCCGCGCGCAGCGCTTCCACTCCGATCTCGTGCAGCCTGATTTGGAGAGGGATCGGCTTCCCCACACGCAGCACGCGCATCAGCGCCGCATGATAGTGACGGTAGACGCCGGCGAACTCCACGAGGAGAGAGTCCTCGGGATCGAGGTGCCGGCGTCCGGATATGTAGCGCCCCATGAAGGAGCGGCGTCCGGAGCCGATGACGTTCTCGTTGGCCGGAGGATCGCCGTCGCGACGCAGCATCGCGCCCTCCATGGCGGCGATGATGTCGCCTTCCCAGGCGCCGGGCAGGGCGAGACGGTGGCATTCCTCGAGCGCCGCGTCCGCGAGCTCGCCGGCCTTGCGGACGTAGGCGAGCTCCTCCTCGCTCTTGACGAGCCGCAGCCTGCTGACCAGGAAGCTCGCGTCGACGAGCGTGCAGGAGCCCGCGAGGACCGCCTCGACGCGACGGCCGTTCCACGCCGTCAAGCCATAGGCCTCCCACTCGATGCCGAGCCGCTTGCCTTGCATGCCGCAATCCCAAAGCAGCGCTTTGAGGTCGGATGCGGGATCGGCATGCTCGCCGTCCTTCCAGACGCGAATCTCGGAGATCGCTGACGTGAACCGGGCCACGCGCAAGTCCGGCAGACGCGTCAGCAATCTCACGCGTCCGTCGGCGTCGAGGACGAGGCACTGAAAGAACACGAAGCCGAAGGTGTCATAGCCCGTCAGCCAATACATCGTCTCCTGGCGGAAAATGAGAAGGCCGTCGAGGCCTTGCCGTTGCATTTCCGCCAGCACCGCCGATTTGCGCCGCGCGAATTCCCGGTCGGAGAAATGCCGATGGAGCCTCGCCGTGTCGCTCGCCTGCATCGCGCGCCCTCCGGACCCGGAAGCCTCCGGGTCAAGTGCCCGTCGCCGCCTTCTCGACGCCGATCGTTGCGTCCAGCAGCACGACCGCCAGGATCGCCACGTAGATCGTGACCGCGGACACCGCAGCGATCATGGGATCGACGGTGAACTGCACGTAGTTGAAGATCTTGACCGGCAGCGTCACCTGCAACGAAGTCGAGTTGAAGATGCTGACCTCGACATTGATCCAGGAGATGATGAAGGCGAAGAGGCTGCCCGCGATCACGCCCGGCTTGATCTGCGGCAACGTCACCAGGAAGAAGGTCGCGAAGGGGGTCGCCCCGAGATCCTGAGCCGCCTCCTCGTATGCCGCCTCCATCCCCGCCAGCGAGGCAAGCGTCGTGCGGACGACGTAGGGAACGACGATCACGATGTGCCCAACGAGAAGCGCGAAGAAGCCGCGAGCGAATCCCATGAGCGCGGCATATTGGAGGATCGCCACCCCGATCACGATGTTCGGCAGCACGAGCGGCGAGATGAACAATGCATTGAAGGCCTGGGCGCCGGGAAAGCGCCTGCGTGCGAGCGCCAGCGCCGCCGGCACGCCCAGCAGCAGCGCGGCAAGGGTCGAGGCGACGGCGAGCTCGGCGCTGAGCCAGAATGCCTCGAGGTAGGTCCGATCCTGCAAGAGCGCCCCATACCACTTGAGGGCGAATCCCTGTGGTGGAAATTTGAGATAATCGGTCTCGGTAACGGAGACGCCGATCACGACTGCGAGCGGTACCACGAGGAACGCAACCACGCCCCAGCTCAGCGCGGCAACCGCAATTCGGCCCAGGAATGCCCCATCATTGCGCATGCCGAGTGTCCCTCACCCCAGGGTACGCGCTCGCCGCTCGAGCGCCAGGACATAGGCGCCCATGAGCAGCAACGTCGTAATCATCAGCAGGATGGCCAGCGCCGCGCCGAAGTTGAAGTCGAAGAGCACCATGTATTGCTGGAAAATGAGCATGGGCATCACGTTGAAGCGCCCGCCGCTCATGACGCTCGGCGTGACGTAGGCGCTGACCGCGAGCGTGAACACCATGAGCGATCCCGCGATCACGCCGGGCAGGCTCAGCGGAAACGTCACCTTGAGGAATGCCATCAACGGGCTCGCGCCGAGATCGCGCGCCGCCTCGAGCAGGGTCTGGTTGAGGTTCTGCAGGATGCTCGAGACGGTGAGCACCATGAATGGCAGCAGTACATAGCTCAGCCCGATGATGACGCCGGTCTTGCTGTAGACCAGCGAGAGCGGCTCCGAGGTGAGGCCGCTCGCCTGCAGGCCCTGGTTAACGATCCCCTGCCGACCCAGCATGATGATCCAGGCGAAGGATCGCACGATGTTGCTGGTGAAGAGCGGCGTCACGACAACGAGGAAGATGACGCGCCGGACGAAGCGGGTCTTGACCTGGAAGGTTATGTAATAGGCGAGGGCATAGCCCAGCACGAAGGTGACGAATGCCACCCAGAGGCCGATCTTGAAGGTCTCGAGCAGGATCTCCCAATAGTATCGGTCGGTGGCGAGCTTGGCGTATTGCCCCGCGCTCCACTCGCCGCTCTTCTGCTGCAGGCTCGCGATCGTCATGAGCGCGAAGGGGGCGATGAAGAACACGACGAGGAAGAGGACCGGACCGCCCAGCAGCAATATCGCCTCGAAGCGTCCGATGCGCATCGGCCGGGCCTCAGGCTCGGGACCGGTGGCGCGTCATTGCACGAGGATCCGGCCGCGCTCGCGCGGCCACCACAACGGCGTGACCGCGCCGGGAACGAGCCGCTCGGCTTCGTGACTCGAGCCCGGCTGCACCGTGATCTCCTGCCCCGTCGGGAGCACCGCGAAGATGCGCCAGCTCTGGCCGATGAATACCTTGTCCCGAACGGTCGCACTGAGCGCAACCGCACCGTCGACCCGACCGGGGTCCCCCACTCGGATATCCTCGGGGCGCACCATCAAGGTGGCGGGGCCCGCCGCGGCGCTCGCGTAAGGGAGCGCCGCGCGGTCGGGTCCCAGCCGCACCGCCCCGCCGGGCTCCGCCACGCAATCGATCAAATTGGCCTCGCCGATGAAGTCCGCGACGTAGCGCGAGACGGGATTGCGGTAGATCTCCTCGCCGGTCCCGAGCTGTACGATCTCGCCGGCTTTCATCACGGCGATGCGATCGGACATGGCGAGGGCTTCCTCCTGGTCGTGGGTCACGTAGATGAAGGTGAGGCCCAAGCGCTCGTGCAGCCGCTTCAGCTCGACCTGCATGCGCTTGCGCAACTTGAGGTCGAGCGCGCCCAAGGGCTCGTCGAGCAGGAGGACGCGCGGGCGATTGACGATGGCGCGCGCGAGCGCCACCCTCTGCTGCTGTCCGCCCGAGAGCGCTCGCGGATAGCGCGCGCCGAAATCCTCCATGCCCACCATGGCCAGGACCTCGGAGACCTGCCCCGCGATCTCCCGCCGTGGCACGCCGCGCCGTCGCGGTCCGAAGGCGACGTTTTCCCACACCGTCATGTGCGGAAAGAGCGCGTAGTTCTGGAACACGGTATTGACCGGCCGCCGATTGGGCGGCACCGCATTCATCACCTTGCCGTCGATGCGGATCTCGCCGGAGCTCGGCTCGATGAAGCCCGCGATCGCGCGCAGCAGCGTGGTCTTTCCGCAGCCGCTCGGGCCCAGCATCGAGAGGAACTCTCCGCGGCGGACGCCGAGCGACACCTCCACCAGCGCGGTCACCGGCCCAAATCGCTTCGACAGCCGGTCGACGCTGATGAAGTCGTCGCTCATGCCTCCGCCGCGCCCGATCTCCGAGCCGTTAGCCTACCTGCCGATGACGCGGCGGTTCCAGAGATCGGTGATCTCCGCCCGCTTGGCGTTCACCTCGGCCCAATCGGGAACGTAGAGCTTGTCGATGCTCCCCTCGGCGCCCCAGGGCATGCGCTCCTTCGCCTTTTCGCTGAGCTTCGGAGACTTGAGCGGCGGGCCCACATAGAGCTTCTCGCCGAGACAATTGAGAGCGTCCGGGGTCAGCCCGAAATTGATGAACTTGAGCGCAGCTTCCTTGTGCTTGGTGCCCTTGACCAGGTGCATGCGGATGTCGCCGGCCGGGAGGCCCTCCTTGGGCGCCAGGGGGATCACGGGCACACTCTGGTCGTTCACCGCCCAGATCGCATTGATGTAGTGCGACCCGATGATGGCCTCGCCGCTCTGGATCGACGCCTGCACGGTGCCTGTCGAATCGTAGTAAGAGGCGACCTTGAGCGTCTTGAACTTCTCGATCACGGGGTCGAGATTTGCCGAGGTGCCGCCCAGGAGCTTATTGAGATAGAGGATCGTCGGCGCGAAGTTCGCGAGTGCCGGCGACGGGAAGATGACGCGGTTCGCGTATTCGGGCTTCCACAGATCCCACCACGAGGTCGGCTTATCCTTGACCTCTTTCGTGTTGTAGAAAATTCCGGTGGCGTAATAGCCGGTCCCGAGGGCGTAGATCTTGCCGTCTTTCGTCTTGTAGATGCCCTTGCTGTCGAGGTTGCTCATGTTGGGGATGGCGGCGGGATCGATGAAATCGATGATCCCTTCGGCCAAGGCCTGCTCGGAGGGCCCGCCGTCGAGCCAAGTCACGTCGATGTCGGGATTGGCCCCTTGCTGCTTGATCTTGGTGATCGCGACCGAGGATATCGCCTGCTCCGGCACGACCGTGATGCCGGTGGCCTTAGTGAAAGGCTCGAGGATGCAGGCGGTCTGCGAAGTGCCCCAGACGCCGCTGTAGATCGTGACGACGATCCGCTCTTCCGCGACAGCCCCTGCCGCGAGACCTAGCGAGAGCACGGTCGCGATCAGCCCAGTCCTGACGAAGCTCCTCATCGGTTTCCTCCTTCTACGCCGTGTCCCGTCATGATGTGGCGGGATCGAGCGTCGTTGTGTGATCGTCGTTCTATCGTGCAAGCAACGCACTGCAGCGGAAGTTCGTGGCGCTCCTTCTCGTCCTCATCTGTAATTCAAATCCCTGCCCAGCCGGTTTGCAAGCCGCGCGGAGCATCGCTGCCCGGAGCCACGAGCGCCCGCCAGCGATCGTGCGCGAGACCGCATTCCATCGACGGCGCGATGCAGGGGCCGCGCCTGCAGCAGGCGCCAAGAAGGCTGGGCCGCTCGTCGGGAAGAAGCATAGGAACTCCGGCTATCGCCCCCTGCACGATCCGTCGCGCCGCTATACGCGAGATTGTTGTCGCGAGAGCATGAGGCGCTTCGCCTCGTCGCATGCGGCCTGGCCAATATACTAGTATACTCAAAATTTGCGTTGCAAGCGCGAGGCGCAGGCCTTCGTGCCGCACGCGAACCTCGACCGGGGCGGGAGCCGGGTGAATGGCCAAGACCAGGATCGTGCTGTCGGAGGCCGGGCTTGTCTATCCGTCGGGCGAGGAGGTTCATACCGCCGCCTCCGGACTCGTCAGGGCTCTGCGCGAATACTATCTGTCCATCGAGGATTCCGACGGCCGCGTGGGGATCGGGGAGATCCGCGCGAACATCGCCTTCATCACGCACACTGCCGAAGAGAAGGTCGCACCGGGCATCCTCGCCCTGGTGCGAGCGATCGATTGGTCGCAGCCTTGGTCGGAGATCCTGGATGCGCTTCCGGCTCTCGCCGTGGATGTGCCCAAAATCTCGCGTGCAGCCGTCGAGAATGCCCTGGTAGACGGTGTCGCGCGCGATCGGCGCATGACGGCGGCCGAGCTCCTGGGCGGCACCTGGCGCGCCGAAGGCGTCGAGTGCAACCAGTGCGTATTCTGGGGCAGCGACGAGAGCATGCGCGCCAACGCCGAGCGCTACGTCGCGCAGGGCTTCCGCTCGATCAAGCTCAGGATCGGGATCGGCACGCTCGAGCAGGACTATGCCCGCCTCGCCTGGCTCCGCGACCGCTTCGGCGACTTGCTTCATCTCGCCGTCGACGCGAACGGCGCCTGGACGCTTCGGCAGGCGGCCGCGGCGATTGCGAAATTGCGACCGATCGGCTTCGACTACATCGAGCAGCCGACGATGCCCGGCGACTGGCAGGCGCTGGAAGGGCTCGCGCGGGAGACCGACGTGCCCATCATGCTCGACGAGGGATTGCAGGGCTGGAGCGACGTCGAGCGTCTCTGCGCCAATCGCGGACGCATCTCCGCCCATCTCAAGATCGCCAAGGCCGGCGGGGCCGTGGCGATGGTGAAGGTCGGCCGAGCACTGTCGAGCCACGGCGTTCCCTATGTCGTGGGGCAGATGAACGAAGGCGCGCTCGCGACCGCGATCGCGATCCATTGTGCGATGGCGCTCGAGCCCATTATCGGCGAGCTCTATGGAGCGCTCGGCATCCTGAACGATCCCGCGACGGGGGTCCGATATGAGCGCGGACGGGCATTGGTCGCTCATGGACCCGGCACCGGCGTGAAATTCGATCCCGCGAAGGCGAAGGAAGTCTGGTCCGGCGAGCTCTGACCCACGCCGCGCCGCCTAGTCCGCGAAGCGCGGGATCACCTTCTCGCCGATGAGGTCGATCGCGCGCATCACTTGCTCATGCGTCGTGAATCCCGCCTGCAGCATGAAGATCATCTGGTCGACGCCGATATTCGCCCATTTCTCGACCTGCCGGGAGACGGTATCGGGATCGCCGCCGATGGCCATCGCATCCTCGACCAGCTCGTCGTTGCTGCGACAGGCGATCTTCTCGGCAATCTGCTTGACGCCGCCTTTGGCGGAGGCGAAGCGGACTCGGTTTATCTCAGCGTCGTTGTCGCCGTAATACCAGCGCGCGGCGGCGCAGCCGACCTCGCGTCCGGTCCGGTCGTCCCTGTCGCAATAGCCGAGCGCGAAGACGCCGACCTGCTCATTGCGGACCCGGCCCATGTAGCGCGCGGGGTCGGCGCTCCTTATGGCTGCGCGGTAGGCCGCGACCGCCGGCTTGGTCTCGGCGGGCGTGTTGCGGGTCACGCCGATCACGCCCACGCCCTGATTTCCGGCATGCTCGTAGGTCTCGAAGTTCGACGCCGCGACCCAGAGCGGCGGATGCGGCCGCTGCACCGCGCGCGGTATCACGTGCCGCGCGGGCAGATCGAAATGCTTGCCCTTGTAGCCGGGAAAGTGCTCGTGCTCGAGCATGCGGATGATCGCTTCCATCGCCTCGCGGCCGACCTCGCGGCCGGTCGCGGGATCGAAGCCGAGCCCTTCGACGACGTAGGGCGAGGTGCCGCGGCCCGATCCGAATTCGACGCGGCCGTTGCTGAGGATATCGACGGTGGCAACCCGCTCGGCCACGTAGAAGGGATGATGGCAAGGGACGAGGATCACGCCGAATCCGAGGCGGAGCGTGCTGGTACGCTGCGCGATGGCCGTGAGAAGCAGGTCCGGCGCCGAGCAGTGCCCGATCTCGCGATAGAAATGCTGCTCGGTGATCCAATAATAGCGGAAGCCCGCGGCCTCGCCCGCCACGGCCTGGTCGACCGCATGCCAATATGCCTTGCTTTCCGCCGCTTCGCCCCAGGGAAGCGGCATCTGGACTTGAGTCATCAGGCCGAATTTCATCGCTCGCGACCCGCCCGCCGCCGCGCCACCGCCTTGTCGAATATTATGAAACCGCGCGGCCTTGCGTCCAAGGCATAAGGCGTATAGGTGATATAACCGGAGTAGACAGAGGCTTCCGATCCACCCGCAATGGAGACGCGCGCGCTGCGATACTTCCAGACCGTGGCCGAGCGCGGCAGCTACAGCCGCGCCGCGGAATTCCTGCGCATCTCCCAGCCGGCGGTGAGCCGGCAGATCGGCAAGCTCGAGCAAGAGCTCGGCGCGGCGCTCTTTCGCCGCCACGGGCATGGCGTGACCCTGACCGACGCCGGCCGCATTCTCCTGGAGCGCAGCCAGCTCGCCTTGCGCCAGCTCGACCAGACGAAGGCGGAGATCCGTGCCGGGAAGGGCGGGCCCTCCGGCGTGATTTCATTCGCGCTCCCGCCCGCGGCCGGCTACTTCCTCGCCCCGGCTCTGGCGGAGCGCTTCAATGCCGAATACCCGAACGTCTTCCTGCGCATCGTCGGCGGGTTCAGCGGCTACATCCAGGAATGGCTCGCGCGCGGTCAGGTGGATTTTGCCTGCCTCCACGATCCGCTGCCGCAGCGCGGCTTCGATCTCGTGCCGCTGGTGGAGGAGGAGGTCTATCTCGTGGGGCGACCGACGCGCGCGCTCGCGTCGCGCGAGCACGTCCGCATCTCGGACCTTCCGGCCTTGCCGCTGATCCTGCCGAGCCGGCCGAACGCTTCCCGGCGCCTGCTGGACGGCTGGATCGCCGAGAAGGCGATTGCGCTCAGCGTCAGGCTCGAGGTCGACGACCACTCCATGATCCGCGGGCTGTTGCGCCAAGGCGTCGGATTCAGCCTGCTGACCCGCAGCGCCTTCGATGCCGATCTGGGCCGGAGCGAGGTCCGGGCATGGCCGTTCCGGCCCCGCGCCCGCTGGCGGCTTACGCTCGTCAAGCCCGCGGGGGCGCCGCGGTCCGACGTGCTGGCGGCCTTCGTTCGCGCGATACGGGAGGTCGCGCACGAGCTCTCGCGGACCGGACGATGGGCGGGCAAATCGATCGACCGCGGCCCGATTGCGAGCTAATCGACGAGGATGAGGTCGCGCGACCAGCGCGAGAGACGCTCCGCGCCGGCCTCGGTCACGAGAACATTGTCGATGATGCGCGCGCCGATCTTCTCTTCCTTGATGAAGATCGGCGGCTCGATCGAGACCACCATTCCCGCCCGCAGCGTGTAGGTGCTGCCGCCGAACATGTTGAGGGGCTCGCCCCAGGCCGGCGGGACGCCCGGAGCGATCCCGTAGCCGGAGGTGTGAATGCGGTTCCGATCGTAGCCGGCTTTGGCGATGATGCGCTTTGCCGCCTCGTGCGGAGCGACCGCGGGGACGCCCGCGCGGATCGCCGCGATCATGGCGTCGCCGGCCTCGCGGACGATACCGTAGATCTCCCGTATCCTCGCGCTCGGCGCGCCGAGGCTGAATTGGCGTCCCATGGTGACGGTGTAGCGCTTGTAGGCGGCGCCATACTCGACGTTGGCGCAATCGCCGCGGCGAAGCCGCCGGAGCGTCGGCGCGCCGTGGCTGAAATGCAGGCGCTCGCCGCTGACGAGGTTGATGGTGCTCGCAGGCAACCCGCTCCCCGACGTCATCAGAGCGCGATAGATCGCGCCGGCGATCTCGAGCTCGGTGCGGCCCTCCGCGGTTGCGCCGATACAAGCCTCCATTGCGAGATCGGAGATGCGCGACGCCTCCCGGATCAAGGCGATCTCGCGCGGCGACTTCACCATCTTGAGGTCGTGGACGAGCGTCGAAGGCTCGGAGACGAGCGCGTCCCCGAGCATCGCCTTTATCCGGACGTAGTGGTGGGGGTGGAGATAATAGGCCGGCACCTCCATGCCGACGCGAGCCTTTCTGAGGCCGAGCCGCTCGACGAGCCTCTCAAACGCCTCGATCGGGTCCTCGGGCTCGCCGCCGCCCCAGCCCACGACCTCATCGACGAGCGTGTCGCTCTCAAACTCGTTGCGCTCGGATTCGCGCGTGCAGACGATGAGCGGCCCCGGCAGAGCGGAGACCGGCAGGCACTGAAACGCCTGGTAGCTCTTGGTCTCGGAGCCCGTGAGCCAATGCATCGATACCGGATGAAAAGTCAGCAGCCAATCGAGACCCGCATCCGCGATGGCCTGCCGCACCCGCACCTGGCGCTCCGCAAACTCCTCGAGGGGAAAATCGTGCTTGGACACCGCTGGCTCCACGCTTAGGGGGTGGCAGTCGATGGGGCGGCCGCGAACGGCAACTCGCCCGACTTTGGGTTCCCGCGACTTTAGCGTGCTGGAAAAGGCCGGTCCAACTGGCGACCGCAATGAGTGGCCGGCAGTCGCCTTCTCGCGACGGCGCCGCGAGCGGCAAAAAATATTCCCGCCCCCGTGAGCGGAGACGGGTTGCAAACAACGGTAGTTGCGGGGGAGCGCAAGCACGGAGAACTGACTCTTCGTGGCACCCCGATTTGAGCAACACGGTGGGCGAAATCAGGTCGCCCCCCAGGATGCGAAGCTGGGTGTCAAGGCGCCCTCGCGGCGATTCGTATGTTTCCGTTGTTCCGAGTATAAGGGCTGCCAGACGGCACGATATTTGCGTCGGCGCACGAGATCGAATGTTTGATGTCGGTGCTGGAAATCAGCGGGAGGAGGGGTCTCATCATGCATGCCATTCGTATCGACCGGAGCAAGCCCTTGGCCGCCGAGCCTCGTTTCGGGCACAACCGGTTCTTCCCCGATCTCGATCCGGTGCTGGAGATCTCGCCGGGCGAGGAAGTCGCGATGGATACCAGAGATGCCCTCGACGGACAGATAACGCCGAAGACGACGGTCAAGGATCTCGCGAGCCTCAGCACCGGCGTCGTGCACCCGCTGACGGGTCCGATCTACGTCAAGGGCGCGAAGCCCGGCGACGTTCTCGAGGTGGAATTTCTCGACATTGTCGCCCAACCGCATGGCTTCAGCGTCATCATACCCGGGGTGGGATTTCTCCGTGACGTGATCCCGGGCCCCTACGTCGTGCACTGGCAAATCCGGGACGGCTGGGCGACCTCGGCGGAGATTCCCGGCGTCCGCATCCCCGGAGCGCCGTTCATGGGAGTGTCGGGTGTCGCGCCCTCGGCGGAGAAACTCAAGCTGTGGACCGAAAGGGAGCAGAGAGCTCTCGACAGGGGCGATCTGGTGTTCCCGCCCGATCCCGTCGGCTCGGTGCCGGGCGGTCCCTGCGGCCTGCGTGGACTTAGGACGAACCCGCCGCGCGAGAATGGCGGCAACGCCGACGTGAAGCAACTCACCAAGGGATCGAAGCTTTTCGTTCCCGTATTCAAGGAGGGGGCGCTGTTCTCGACCGGAGACGGGCACTTCGCTCAGGGAGACGGCGAGGTCTGCGTGACCGCCGTCGAGATGGGCGCGACGGCTGTGGTCCGGTTCAAGGTCCATTCCGGCCTCGCGACCAAGCGCAAGGTGACGGCGCCCGTGTTCACGCAGCAGCGATATTTCGCCGATCCCAAATACGCGGTGCCCGAGCGCTTCCTTGGCGTGATGGGCTTTCCGATCAATTCCAAGGGCGAGATCGAGGGCGAGAACCTCACGCTCGCCTGCCGCAATGCCGTTCTCAACATGATCGAATTGCTGCAGGAGCGCGGCTTCACGCGGGAGCAGGCCTACGTGCTCTGCAGCGTCGCCGTCGACCTCCGCATCTCCCAGGTGGTCGACGTCCCCAACTTCGTCGTGTCCGCCTTGCTGCCCGAGGCGATCTTCGGGGGCGATTGATCCCGGAGGGGCCGCGGCTCGGCGGGCGGCGACGTGTCGCTTGCAATCGTAGCCTTTTGAACTTAAGGAAAGTTGTTGCACTGGCGGGAACAGACCCCGAGGGCGTGCGCCGGGCGCATTCCTTCGGGCGGCTTCTCGCGGGACGTACTGGCGGGCCGGCGAGGTCTCGATGGCCGATAGAATTGCCGCTGCGAACAAGGATGCCTTGGCGGCGGTTGCATCCGCCACTCCCTTCCTGATCGACATTCGACCCGCGGGAGACGTCATCCCCGGCCTCGGCCGCTGGGACCTGCTTCACGCCGGTCCGCCCATCGGGGGTTGGCACGAGGCCTGCGGAGCCCTGCGGGGTGCCGTGCTGGGTACGCTCATCCGGAACGGAGAGGCCAAGGAGACGGCGGAAGCCGAAAGGATTGCCGAGAGCGGAAACGTCAGGCTCCATTCCGCCCATGAGCGATGCGCGCTCGGAACCTACGGCGGGGTGATCTCGGCAGCGACCCCTGTCTTCGTCATCGAGAATCGCGCTGGCGGGACACGGGCATTTGCTGCGCTCAACGAGGGCCGTGGCAAGGCCCTGCGCTATGGGTCGACGGATGCCGAGACCCTCTCGCGTCTCGCCTGGCTGGAAGGCGAGTTCGCGGCGCTCCTTGCTCAGGCGATCAGACTCTCCGGCGGCATCGACATCTTCGCAATCCTCGAGCAGGCGCTCCACATGGGCGACGACGGGCACAGCCGTCAAAAGGCTGCATCGTCCCTTTTCCTCAACGGGATCGCGCCCTACATGGCGGACGCCGGCTTCGACGCAAAGAGCGTCGCACGCGCCCTGCGGTTCCTGGCGCAGAACGACATATTTTTCCTTCCCTTGACCATGGCGGCGGCCAAGAGCGCGATGGTCGCAGCCGAAAGTATCGCGGGATCGACGCTCGTGACCGCGATCGCATTCAACGGCGCCACCGGCGGTATCCGCTTGGGCGGGCTCGGGGGCCGCTGGTGTACGGCTCCGGTTCCGATCGCGCGCGGCCAATATTTCGAGGGCTACAAGGAGAGCGACGCCGGTCCGGTCATCGGCGACAGCGAGATCGCGGAAACCATGGGCCTCGGGGCCTTTGCGATGGCGGGCGCGCCGGCGCTCGCGCGGTACGTCGGCGGAAGCGTCGACGAGGCAACGCGGCTCACCACGGAGATGTACGGGATAACGCTGGCTGAGCACCCTCGCTTCAAGATCCCGGCGCTCGGATACCGCGGCACGCCATTCGGCATCGACGTGCGCCGCGTCGTCGAAAAGGGCATTGCTCCGGTCTTCAACACGGGGATTGCGCATCGCACCCCCGGCGTCGGCCAAATCGGGGCAGGGTTCGGACGCGTTCCGCTCGCATGCTTTGCCGCCGCCTACGAGGCTCTCGGGCTCGGAGGAGGCGCGAGGAGCGATTGATGTCGAACCGGGATTTCGTCGGCTACGGGAACTCGCCGCCCAGGGCGAATTGGCCCGGAAACGCACGCCTGGCGCTCAATTTCAACCTCAACTACGAGGCCGGCGGCGAGCGGGGCGTGCTCGAGGGGGACGAGAGCTCCGAGGACATGCTCACCGACATCGGTATGGCCGCGCAACCCGGCGTGCGCAGCCCCCTCGTAGAGTCGGTCTTCGAGTACGGAAGCCGCGTCGGGGTCTGGCGACTGCTGCGGATCTTCAAGCAGTTCGACGTCCGCGTCAGCGTCCTCGGCGTGGTCCGAGCGCTGCAAAACAATCCGCAGGCCGTCGCAGCCTTCCTGGAGGCGGGCCACGAGATCGTCAGCCACGGCTGGCGCTGGATCGACTATCACCATGTGGACCCCGCGACCGAGCGAGAGCACATTCGCCTCGCCATAGAGGCGATCTCGGGCATCACGGGAACGACGACGATCGGCTGGATGACCGGACGCCCGGGGCAGAACACGCGACGGCTATTGGCCGAGACGGGGCGGGTTCATTACGACCGCGACTACCTCGGCGACGAATTGCCGTTTTGGACCTCGGTCGAGGATAAATGGCACCTCGTGATCCCCTATTCCTATGAGACGAACGACAATCGGTTCAACGAGAGCCGGGGCTTCAGCACGGCGGACGATTTCGCGCGCTACATGATCGACTGCTTCGACCTGCTTTACGACGAGGGAGCGGATTGCCCGAGACTGATGAGCGTGGGGCTGCACGACCGGCTGATCGGCCGTCCCGCGCGGGCGCCCGGGCTCATCCGGTTCTTGGATCACGTCCGAAAGCACGACCGCGTCTGGATCTGCACCGGACGCGACGTCGCCGATCATTGGCGCCGCGTGCACCCGCCGCGTTCTTAAGGCCGCGCCGGGCTCGCGCTGGCGCGGCGGACCTCCGCGGAATAAACATTCTCTGGCATTGCGACGCGCGATTGGCAAAAATGGCTCCATGGGCGTAGCGACGACTCAACGAGCGAGAAAACCGAAGGACTCAAGGCAGGGCCTCGTCAGTCAGAGGGGTGCGTGGCTTCTGCAGCAGAAGGCGCGCCTACCGGCAGAGCCGATGGCTTCGGGCAAGATCTCGCCGCGGATCGGCTCCCAGCTCAAGCGGCAGCGAAGGCTAAAGGGACTTCGCCTCAAGGACGTGGCGGAGCGGGCCGGCATCTCGCAGAGCCTGATCTCGAAGATCGAGAACAACAAGGCGAGCCCGTCGCTCTCCACCCTGCACTATCTCGCGAAGGCATTGGGGACCAGCATCTCCGCGCTGTTCGCGCTCGACGAGTCGCTCGATCAGGTCGTGCATCACCCCGAGGACCGGCCCGTCGCGGGCAAGGTTCAATCCATGGTCGAGTGGGACGGGATCGAGGCCGAGATCATCGTGCCCTACGTGCGCGGCCGTCTTCTCGAGGGGTTCGTCTTCGTGATGGAACCGGGCGGACACAGCGGCGGGACGCTCAAGCACGACGGCGAGGAATGCGGATACGTGCTCGAGGGCAAGCTGGAGCTCGTCGTCGACGGGCAACGCCACATACTCGGGCCCGGCGATTCATTCTTCTTCGGCTCCGACCGGCCGCACTCCTACAGAAATCCCGGCAGAGTGACCACTCGGGTCATCTGGATCAATACTCCGCCGACTTATTGAGGCATCGCGGGCGGACCCTGTCCGTCGCCGCGCCCTCAAGCATTTGACTTACATTCAACTGTTTGCCAGAGTCGAAGGCCTCTGCGAGCAGCGACCGCGAGCCGCGCGCTCCGGGCCACGGAAAGGACCTTCGCCGCCCAGCCGCAATGCACTCCGCACATCGCGGGTTCCGATCGGAAAGGGGGCCGAGATGACCGTCTCAGTCTTTGAGAGCGACACCGCCGGCAATGGCAACGTGCGGCTTCGCGATGCGGCGAAGGAATTCACGCCGGGCGGCCTTCACACGTCGATCCGCATCATCGAGCCGCCGCTTTGCGTCCGGCGCGCTCGGGGCGCCTATCTCTGGGACGAGGACGGCAAGCGGTACATCGACTACCACGCGGCCTTCGCGCCGATCATCCTCGGCCATTGCTACCCCGCCGTGGTCGAGCGCGTGACGGAGACCATTCGCGAGACCGACCTCTACGGCGTCAGCACGACCTACCTCGAATTCGAGCTGTCGAAGAAGATAGTCGCCCACCTGCCCTCCGTGGAGCAGGTGCTCCTCTGCTGTACCGGCTCGGAGGCGACGTTTCACGCAATCCGCTTGGCCCGAGCGGTCACCGGCCGGCGCAAGATCATCAAGTTTCAGGGCTGCTATCACGGCTGGCACGACTATGTGCTGCGCAACGTGATCAGCGAGCCGCAATTCTCGAACAAGCTCGATCCAGGCTCGGCCGGCATGCTGCAGGAGGCGGTCGAGAACACGCTGGTCTGCCGCTTCAACAGCCTCGAGGACGTGGAGTGGGCGGTCAAAAACAATTCCGACGAGATCGCCGGCATCATCCTCGAGCCCATTCCGCACAACGTCGGATGCATCCTTCCGAGGCAGGAATTCCTCGAGGGTCTGCGCAAGATCTGCGACCGCGAGGAAATGGTGCTGATCTTCGACGAGGTGATCACCGGATTCAGGCATCACATCGGCGGATACCAGTCGATTTGCGGCGTCACACCGGACGTCACCACGATGGGAAAGGCGATCGCGAACGGCTTTCCGATTGCAGCCATCGGCGGAAAGCAGAAGTACATGGAGCGGTTCAACACGCATAGCGGCGGCGACGTCTTCTTCTCCGGCACTTTCAACGGGCACGCGAGCTGCCTTGCCGCGGCGCTGGCGACGATCGAGACCTTGGAAACTGGCGAAGTGCACAAGCACATTTTCCGCCTCGGCGACAGGATGCGCAGCGGTCTCGCCGAAATGGTCAAGCGCCACGGCTATCCCTGCACGGTTGCGGGCTTCGGCTCCGTCTATACCCTCTATTTCATGTCCGAACGCCCGATCCGGAATTTCGACGATCTCCTCGCGAACGACAAGGCGCTCTACGTCCGCTACCGCCAGGAATTGATGAAGCGCGGCGTATTCGAGCTTCCGATGAACCTGAAGCGCAACCATCTGAGCTTCAGTCACACCGACGGCGACGTGGATTTTACGCTCGAGGCGGCCGAGGACGCGCTCCGCGCGGTTTTCGAGGCGCGCGCCGCACGATCGATTTAGTGCTGAGCGCCGCGGGACGGGCCGATCCGTCCTGGGCGGCAATGGGAGACCGCCCATGCTCAAATCCGGCGACGACTACCTGGCGAGCCTTCGAGACGGACGCGCCATCTACGTCGGCGGGGAGCGCGTCGACGACGTAACCGAGCACCCCGGCTTCCGCAATGCCGCACGCTCCTATGCCCGCATCTATGATGCCCGCCGCGACGATCGGTTTCGCGACAGCCTCACCTACGAGGAAGACGGCGAGCGCTTCGCCACCTATTTCCTGCGGCCGCGCTCGCGCGAGGACTTGGCGCGGCGCACACGCTGCAACGAGGCTATCGCAGAGCTGACCTACGGCCTCATGGGGAGGTCGCCCGACTTCGTGGGCGGGTATATCACGGGCGCCGCGATGCAGCCGGAGGTCTTCGGCCGTTTCTCGTCGCACGTCTCGGAATTCTACGAATATTGCCGCCGCAACGACGTTTTTCTATCGCACGCCGTCGCTCCGCCGCAGGGGACGCGGGACAGGAAGTTCTATCAGCGCGAGGCGCAGCGCGTGCCCAGCCTCTCCGTGACCGCGGAGGACGCCGAAGGCGTCACGATCGACGGCATGAAGATGCTCGCGACGAGCGCCGCTTTCAGCGACGAGATCTGGATAGGCAACATCCTGCCCCTGGCGGCCGGCCACGAGAGCGAGTCCGTCACCTGCGTCGTACGCCCGAACGCGCCAGGAGTGAGCCTATGGTCGCGCAAGCCGTTCGAGCGCTACGCGGTGAGCGAGTTCGACAACTACCTCTCCTACCACTTCGACGAGAGCGACTGCGTCGTCGTTTGCGAGGGGGTTCGAGTACCGTGGGAGCGCGTCTTCACCATCGGTGACATCGAGCTGTCACGGCAGATCTATTTCCGGACCCCCGCGCACACGCTCTCGAACCACCAATCGGCCGTGCGCTATGCGGTGAAAATGAAGCTGCTTCTGGGCCTTGCCCGGCGGATCACACAGGCCATGGGGATCGACGCCGTTCCCGCGGTCGTCGACGATCTCGGTCACCTCGCGGCGCTCTATGGGATCATCGGCGGTCTCGTGCAGGGCCAGATCCAGGACTACGAGGATCTCGGCAACGGGTATGTGAACTACAATCGCCACTACATGTACGCCGCGATCTATTTTGCGACACAAAACTACGACCAGATCTGCGCCAAGGTGCGCGAGCTGTCGGGCGGCAGCGTGCTGCAAATGCCCGCGGACGTCTCGGTGCTGAGCAATCCGAAGACGCGGGCGCTCTTCGAGGAGCTTTGGCGGACGCCGACGCATACCGCGCTCGAGAAATTCAAGCTCTTCAAGCTCGCGTGGGATCTGCTGGGGACCGATTTCGCCGGCCGGCACCTGCAGTACGAGCGCTTCTACATGGGGCCGGCCTTCGTCGTGCGGTCGCACAACAGCCGGGAATGCGACTGGGGCGACATCGAGACTTACGTCGACGGGCTGCTCTCCAGCTACGAGGCCGGCGAGCTTCTGAACTCCGGCCGGGCACGCGGCTGATGGCGCGGGACTTGCTGAGTTCCCGTCACTCGGCAGGCGTCGCCGAGAGCCATCAGGCGTTGCACGGCGCCGACATGTGAAACTTTTCCACGCGAGCGGCGGCGCGATCCGCACGCGAAAGCAATTGATCGCTTGTCAAGTGGTTGAACGATGGTTAACGTTTGAATTGCAAAGCGAGAGGGGATCGACCGTCGAAGGCTGACGTGAAAGAGGCGAGATAGCCTGACCCAAATCTCAGAGGAGGCACCATGCCCGGGCCGGTAAAGGAAATCGTCGATCTCGGTCACGAGTACTTCAACGGCATGCAGAATCTCGGCGGCAGCATGGTGGCGTTCTGGCCGCTCGAGACCTTCGAGCACTTCCGCCTGATCACGCAGGGCAAGCTCGCGATGGAAGGCCGGATGATCCTCATGCCGGAACACTGCGGGACGCATCTCGATGTGCCGCGGCATTTCGTCGAGCATGGAACGCCGGTCGAGCAGGTCCCGCTGGAGCAATTGGTCCTGCCGGGGCATCTGCTCGATCTCACGCACAAGAAGAACGGCGAGGCGATCTCCATCAAGGACTTCGAGGCCGCGGAGAAGAAATCCGGCAAGAAGATTGGCCCCGGCAAGGCGACGATCTGCTGGACCGGGGCCGACAAGGACTGGGGGCAGCCCGGCTTCGCGAAGAACCGTCCCTACGTGCCGACCGACACCGCGCAATGGCTGGTCGACCGCAAGATCACGCTCTTCTGCACCGATCTCATCGGCATGGACGATCCCGGCGAATGGTGGTGGCCGACCCACCTGATCTGGCTCCAGGCGGGCATTTGCATGGTGCAGCAGCTGTGCAACCTGGGAAAGCTGGTCGGCAAGGAATTTCTGTTCGTCTGCCTGCCGCTCAAAATGCGGGACGGAACGGCTTCGCCCGTGCGTCCGGTGGCGCTGGTGATGTAAGGGGAGCTCGACATCGGGCAAAGCGCCTGCGGCATCGGCGCACGCCCGCTCCCGTCCGGCCAGCGGCGGCGGTTCATTGAGGGAGGGTAGCGATCATGTTCCAGGTGATACAGCCGCCGACGGTACACGACACCAAGGCGTACTCCTATTCCCACGCCGTGCGGATGGGCGATCTCATCTTCGTCTCGGGCCAGGTGGGGCGCGACCGCAACGGGAACCTCCTGGGCAAAGGCGACGTGCGAGTGCAGACCGAGCAAGCCTTCGCGAACGTCAAGCTGATCCTCGAAGCTGCGGGCTCCGGGCTGCACAAGGTCGGGAAGGTCACCGTGTTCACGACGAGCTTGGAATATCGACCCGTCATACACGAGATCAGGTCGCGCATCTTCAAAGAGGTCGGACACTTGCCGGCGAGCACCCTCGCGGTGGTGAGCAGCCTGGCCTTTCCGGAGTGGCTGGTCGAAATAGAGGCTATCGCGATGGCCTGAGGCAACAATTTGGAGGCTACCGGCGCGAACGCCGGAGGCAAAAAATGTCCGCGATTCCGCTGCCTTTCCAGACCTCACCGCCCCTTCCCCGCCTCGCGCGCGGGGTTGGCGAGAAGCGCGAGAAGTGGGCTATTGATGAAAAATCATGCGGACCCGGGCGGCTCAGGTCCCGCTGGAAGGGGCTATTCGGGGCTTCGAAGTTGCTCGCGGGCGAATCCGCGGCCGCCGGGGCGACCCATCGGTCGGCGACCGGTGGCACATGCCTTGCAGGTGAGATCGAGCCCAGCATGCGCGACGGACGATCCGGCTTTACGCAGCCCCGCGCGCTGACGGCGCTAGGAGCGAAGCGGTGTCCTTCATGTTGACGACCAAGTGAAACCGCATAAGGGGAGAGGAGGCTACGACATGCTATCTCGAAAGTGGATCATCGCCGCCTCATTGCTGATCGGCGTGACGGCGGCACACGGACTGCTTGGCGTAAATCGCGCAACCGCGGCGGACGCCAAATGCGAGCCCGACAAGCTCGCAACGAAGTACCCGGCTCTCGCCGGCAAGACGATCAAGCTGGCGACCGATGCGGAAAGCCCTCCATACAGCTTCCGTGATCCGAAGGACTTCAACAACATCATTGGCATCGACGTCGATATGGCGCGCGCCGCCTTCAAGTGCATCGGCGCCCAGATGACCATCAATACAGGATCCTGGTCCGGCCTGCTGCCGTCCGTCATCGCGGGGCAGAACGACCTGATGTGGGACGATCTCTATTACACCGCCGAGCGTGCCAAGCAGGTGGACTATGTCGTCTACATGCTCGCCGGCACGGGCGGATTGGTGAAGAAGGGGAATCCCAAAAAGATCACGTCGCTGGCAGATCTCTGCGGCCTCACCGGGACTGCCGGCCTCGGAACTGTCGAGGAAGCGGCGTTGCGGGACCAGAGCAAGAAATGCGTGGCGGAGGGGAAGAAAGAGATCAACATTCTCACCTATCCCGACATTCCTGCCGGCACTCGTCTCGTTCAAAACGACCGAGCGGATGTCATGCTGACCGACCTGGGGCTGGTCGATCAGCTCGCTCACGACAATCCGACTCAGTTCGAGCGCGGCATCAAGGTCATCAGCGACTTCAACATCGGCGTCGCCATGAAGAAGGGCAATGACGACCTCGTGAAGGCGATTTTCGAGTCCATGCAAGCCCTGCAGGCGGATGGCACGCAGAAGAAGATCTTCGAGAAGTACAGTGTCGACACCTCGCTCATCATCCCGATCGCACTCCGTACGAAGTAGGGATGGGCGATGATGCAAGGCATCTTGGCGACTCTGCCTCCGTGATGACGGAAAAGACCAACAGGCCGGTATCGACGCGTATTGCCTTGGTGGGTGCCGCGATCGCGATCGTCGCGGCACTCATCATGCTCCTGGTCACCTGGCAAACACCGAGCGGCGGCGAGGGCGCTCCCGGCGCGACCTTGAGCTCCCTCGCCTCCGGGCCGGCGGCTGTCCAGCAGCAGATGGGCTGGGCTCACGAAGTAATCTCCTACATAACGCTTCCGTTTCTTCTGACGGGCGCCCTGGTCGCCATCCAAATCTCCGCATTGGCAATGCTCGGCGGACTCTTTCTCGGGCTTTGCCTTGCACTGATGCGGCTGTCTCGGTTCGCCGTCGTGCGGGCGTTCGCCTGGATTTATATCTGGTTCGTGCGCGGAACACCGCAGCTCCTGCAGCTCGTGTTCATTTACGACGCGCTCCCCGCCATCGGCATCCGATTCGATACTTTCACGACGGCGGTCATAGGATTTGCTCTCAACGAAGCCGCGTTCAGCGCCGAGATAATTCGCGGCGGAATTCTGTCGGTGAATCGCAATCAGAGCATTGCCGCCGCCGCATTCGGCATGAACCCGCTCCTGACTATGCGGCGGATCATTCTTCCGCAGGCGATGCGGGCGATCATGCCGGCGATCGCCAATGACACCATCGCGATGATCAAGCTCACCTCGATCGCGTCGGTCATTTTCGTCAACGAATTGACGTTCCGCAGCCAGCAGATCGTCGGCCAGAATTTCAAGTTCTTCACCGTGTTTGCCGCCGCCGGCGTGATCTACCTCGTCATGACGAGCGCGATCTCCCTCGTGCAGGCCGCCCTCGAGCGGCGTTTCAATCTGGAGATCGAGCCCCGCGGGATGGGAGACACGGCGATCGGCCGTCTCCTCGGATTCCGCCCGACGCTGCCGAGCGCTGCTCCCGCGTCCGGAGCCGAGCTCGCGCCCGGCGTGCCGTCCTCCGCCCGAGCGACACGGGCGCAGCGATCGAACTGGGTCGAGGCGCTCATGTCCGGACCGCACTGGCAATCCAACGGCGACGGCCTCGAGTTCGTGGCCTGCAAGGACGTATGGAAGTCCTACGGCAACCGCGAGGTTCTCAAGGGGATCGACCTCACCGTCAATCGCGGTGAGGTCGTCACCATCATGGGGCCCAGCGGCTCCGGAAAGAGCACGCTGCTCCGGCTCATCAACCACTTGGAGGGCCTGGACCGCGGCGAGATCAAGGTCGACGGCAAATACGTCGGATACGAGAAAGTCGGCGGTATGCTGAGGCCCACGCGTCATCTGGCGGCGGCCCGGGCACAGGCCCGCATCGGCATGGTCTTTCAGCATTTCAATCTCTTCGACCATTTCACGGCTGTCGAGAACATCATGGAGGCTCCGGTCCGCGTCTATGGCGAGGACCCCGCGAAGGCCCGACAATTGGCGCTCCACCTTTTGGCCGGAGTGGGCCTCGCGCACCATGCGAGCCATCTGCCCCATCGCCTTTCGGGCGGTCAGCAGCAACGGGTAGCGATCGCACGCGCGCTCGCGATCTCGCCGCGTCTCATGCTCTTCGACGAGCCGACATCCGCGCTCGACCCGGAGCTCGTCGCCGAGGTCCTTGCGGTCATCCGCCGGTTGGCGGAGGCCGGAATGACCATGATCGTGGTGACGCACGAGGTTCGCTTTGCGCGCGAGGTCGCGGACCGCGTGATCTTCATGGACGATGGCCGCATCGTCGAGCAGGGAACGCCGGCGCAGGTGTTGCTCAACCCGACGCAGGATCGCACGCAGCGCTTCCTGAGATTGGTCGAGCATGACAGCGAGGTCGTGCAATGACCGGGTAGGCCGCGCGCAAGCTCAGCTCGTCCGCCGCCGGCATCGTCCACGAGAGCTTGGTATGTCGGCGAGCGCCGAAGCCCCATGACCGCTTGCTTGATGCAGAGGTGTTGATGCGCGTTTCCGTCGATGTCGGCGGTACCTTCACCGACCTTGTGGCCGAGGTCGAGACGGGTGCCTTTCAGCTCTTCAAGGCGCCCACGACGCCGGACGATCCCGTGATAGGGGTGCTCGACGTATTGCGCTCGGCAGCGGCGGCCAACGGCGCCTCGCTCACGGATTTTCTATCTCGCGCCGAGATGTTTTTTCACGCGACCACCAGGGCTACCAATGCCATTCTCACGAAAAGTACCGCGAGGACGGCGTTCCTGACGACGGAGGGCCATCCCGACATCCTCCTTTACCGCGAGGGCGGCCGAAGCGAGCCCTTCAACAATACGGTCCCCTTTCCCGAGCCTTATGTGCCGCGCAGCCTCACCTTCGAGATTTCCGAGCGCGTCGACTCCGCCGGAAGGATCGTAAAGCCGCTCGACGAGGAGGCTGCTCTTGTCGTCATCAGGCAGCTCCAAGCGCTGCGCGTTGAAGCGGTCGGTGTTTGCCTGCTCTGGTCGATGGTCGAGCCCATACATGAGCTCCGCATAGGCGAGCTCCTGGAGGCTCATCTCCCCGGCGTGCCCTTCACGCTCTCGCACAAGCTCAATCCCGCGATCCGAGAATATCGCCGCGCCTCCTCGACTTGCATCGATGCGTCTCTGAAGCCGCTGATGAGCACCTACCTACGCAGCCTCAGGGCACGCCTGAGAGACGAGGGATTTCACGGGCGATTGCTGGCAGTGAGCTCCCTCGGCGGCGTGGTCGATGCCGAGTACATGGCATCGGCGCCCATTCACTCCGTGAAGTCCGGGCCCTCCGTGGCGCCGATCGCGGGTCGTCACTACGCCATCAGCAGCGGCAAGAGCGATACCGCCATCATCGCGGATACCGGAGGCACCAGCTACGACGTGACGCTCGTCCATCGCGGGGAAATCCCGTTCACGCGGGAGACGTGGCTGGGTATGCCCTATCGCGGCCACATGACGGGTTTCCCGTCGGTGGACGTCAAGAGCATTGGCGCGGGCGGAGGCAGCATTGCCTGGGTGGATGAAGGCGGAATGCTCCACGTCGGACCCGCGAGCGCGGGCTCCGTTCCCGGGCCCGTCTGCTATAACAAGGGCGGCGTCCGCCCCACCGTTACCGACGCGGCGCTTGTACTCGGCTATCTCGATCCGGACTTCTTCCTCGACGGCGCCATCAGGCTCGATGTCGCCGCGGCGAGCGACGCCATCGGGCGTCTGGTCGCGGCGAAGCTCGCAATTCCCGTCTCTGATGCCGCAAACGCAATCATCGAGCTCGCGACCGAGAACATGGTCCGGGCCATCGAGGACATTACGATCGACCAGGGCATCGATCCCAAGGGAGCGATTTTGATCGGCGGCGGCGGCGCGGCGGGGCTGAATGCCGTGCGCATCGCCCGTCGCCTCGGATGTCCCCGCGTGATCATACCCCCGATCGGCGCCACTCTCAGCGCCGGGGGCGCGCTCATGTCCGATATCAGCACGGAATTCAGCGCGACCCAATTCACGACGAGCCATAGCTTCGACTTCGATGCCGTCAACCGGACCCTGTCGCAGCTCGAGCGGCAGTGCCGGACCTTCATCGAGGAGTCCGGCGCCGGATCCCTCGCGCACGACGTCGAATATTTCGCCGAAGCGCGTTACCCCCATCAGATCTGGGAGGTGGAAGTCCCGGTCGAGTGCAGGCAGTTTACCTCGCCCGCCGACGTGCGTGCGATCGTCGAGGCGCTCCATCGCGTCCACGAGCAGCGCTTTTCTTTCCGGGACGCGGATTCGGACGTCGAAATCGTCACGTGGCGCGCGCGCGTCACCTGCCGGCTGCCGCGCTCGGAGAAGATTACGGTCGTCGGAAAATCCGAGCGCGGACTCAGCGCGGCGACGCGGCTTGCCTTCTTCCCGGACCTCGGGCAGGTCGATGCGCGTGTCTTTCATATCGACGCTCTCAGCCCGAGAGAACCCGTCGTGGGACCCGCCATCGTCGAATCGAGCTTTACAACCATTGTGATCGATCCAAAATCCGCAGCGGAGCTGACGAGCGATGGGAGCGTCTCGATCGGCATCCTGAGCTAGCGGCTTCGGCAAGGAGGGCACACATGAACACCGACCCCGGCTCGTCCGCCGCCACGCAGCGCAAATTCGACGGCGTGCGTCTCGCGATCCTGAACAAGCGCTTCGAGAGCGTCGTGCGGAAGATGGCGAACACGCTGCTCCGGACCGGACGATCCGGGGTGCTCAATACGGCGCGAGATTTCTCCTGCTGCATCGTCACCGCCGAGCACGAGCTGCTCACGGCCGCCGAATGCTACCCCATACACGTGCTGCGCGGCGCCGATATGATGGCTCAGGCGATGAAGCGCTTTCATCCTGCGCTGCGCAGAGGCGATGCGTTTCTGCACAACTCGCCCTACCACGGCAACAGTCACGCCGCCGATCACACCATCCTCGTGCCGGTCATCGACGGCGCCGGCGAGCATCACTTCACCGTTCTGGTGAAGGCCCATCAGGCCGATTGCGGAAATTCCCTGCCGACCACCTACATGGGCGCCGCCCGCGACGTCTATGAGGAAGGCGCCCTCATCTTTCCCGCCGTGAAGGTACAGTCGGACTACAAGGATATCGAGGACATCGTCCGGATGTGCGAGATGCGGATCCGGGTTCCGAAGCAATGGCGCGGCGACTACATGGCGATGCTGGGGGCCGCCCGCATCGGCGAGCAAGAGATCGAAAGGCTCGGGAGCGAGATCGGATGGGAGACTTTACGGGAGCATACGAGGGATTGGTTCGACTACAGCGAGCAACGCATGATCGCGGCGATCCGCAGGCTCTCCAAGGGCCGCGCCAGCGCGAAGGCGACGCACGACCCGGTTCCCGGCTCGCCCCCTGATGGCATCACCATCCAGGCGAAGGTGCAGATCGATCCCGAGGCTGCACTCATCGAGGTGGATCTCCGGGACAATCCCGACAGCTATCCCTGCGGATTGAATCTGTCGGAGGCGTGCGCGCGCTCGGCGGCGATGGTGGGCATCTTCAACTGCGTCGATCACACCGTTCCCCCGAACGGCGGCAGCTATCGCCGCGTCCGCATCCACTTACGGGAGGGTTGCGTCGTGGGAATCCCCAGGCATCCCACGAGCTGCTCCGTCGCCACGACCAATCTGGGCGATCGAGTGACCTGCGCGGTACAGCGCGCCTTCGCGGAGATCGACGAGCGGATCGGGCTCGGCGACGGAGGCGCGGCCATTCCTCCCGCGGCGGGAGTGGTGTCGGGCTCCGATCCGAGGGCGGGCGGCGTGCAGTTCTGCAACGAGCTGATATTGGGCGGCGGCGGCGGGCCAGGCGCGCCGACCTGCGACGGCTGGCTCACGATGCTGACCATGGGAAACGCAGGCATGCCCTTCATCGACGCGGTGGAGGTCGACGAGATCCACCACCCCATCCTCATCACGGAACGGCGCATCATTCCCGACAGCGAGGGCGCCGGAAAATTCCGCGGAGCGCCCGGCTCGAGGATCGTCTTCGGGCCGGTGAACTGCGAGATGGAGGTCGGCTACGTCAGCGACGGCACGATAAACGCGGCAAAGGGCGCGCGAGGAGGGCAATCGGCGCATCCAGCGCGACAATTCAAGGTGCTGGCCAACGGCGACAGCGAGCCCTTGGGCGTCAGCGCTCATATGGTCCTGGAGCCGGGAAGCCGGGTCGTCTCGCTGACCGCGGGCGGCGGCGGGTTCGGCTCGCCGCTCGACCGCGACCCCAATCGCGTGCGCGAGGACGTGATCGAAGGATGGATCAGCCCGCGTCGCGCCGCTGAGGTCTATGGTGTCGTTCTGGACGAGCGTCGGCAGATCGAGCGGAGCGCCACCGAGGCACGGCGCGCGGAACTGCTCGGAGGAAACGCGCGCAAATAGGACCGATCCACCGGATCAAGGGGTTTTCGAGCGGGAAGCTCATTGGGCGGCGTTCGAGCGTATCGCGGCAATCCGGAGCCGCTCGGGGATTCTGTGCAGATGGAAGACGTCCTGCACGGTCTCCCGCTCCTTGATCACTTCGATCGTATTGCCATTCACGAGCAGGGTCGCCGGCCGCGGCATGCCGCTATATTGCGTCGATCCGGTCTCGGCATACATGCCCGCGTCGAGCGCCGCCAGAGCGTCGCCGCGCTCGAGCCTCGGCATCAGCCGATCCTTTCCGAGTATCGAGGGTATGCAAGTCGGCCCGACGACCGTCGCGATTTCGTCGTAGGGACGCGCCATGGCGGATGCCGGGAGTATGTGATAGGCGCTCGCGCTCGTATCGACGCGCATGAGATTGTTGCTGCTGGCATCGACGTGGATCCAGACCTGCCCGAGGTCGCGCTTTATCGATCCGACCCGCATGAGGAGGGTCACGGCGTTGCCGACGATGTAGCGACCGGGCTCGACCCAGAGCTCCGGCGTGCGAAGCCGGGCCCGCGCGAACCGATCGAGCAACGCCTTGCAGCAGAGATGGGCATATTCCTCGATCGTATGCGGGTTCAAGGCGAGTGAGCGCGATTCCGGATCGCGCTCCCGCGCCCATCCGCCGCCGATGTCGAGGAGCGACGGCGAGAAGCCGGTTCGCCGGTGCAGCTCGACGATCATGTCGGCGAGCGCCCGGCAGGATCCGACATAGGCATCGGGATGCGGCGACAAGCGTCCGAGGTGAGAATGATAGCCCTCGAGGACGACTCCCTTGAGCCGGCGAACTCGTTCGATTACAGCGGTCGCAAGATCGAGCGAGAAGCCCCATTTTTCCTCGCGGACGAACTCGACCGCCCCTTCCCCCGCTGGAATTCCGATGTAGTCGCTTCCGAGCGTTCGAAGCTCCGAGGGAACGACCTTCAGCCGAATATTGACGCGCATGGGACGGCCGGTTTCCGCGGCCGCGCGCTCCGCGAATCCGATCTCGTCCTCGGAATCGATGTTGATGCGGATCCCGAGCTCCGCGGCCCGCCTCACCTCGTCATAGGACTTGTTGCTGCCGTTGATCACGATTGTGTCGGGATCGGCGCCACCCATGAACGTCGCATAGAGCTCGCCGTCTCCGAAGCAATCGCCGCCTGCGCCCTCCTGGAACAGGATTGCGCGAATAGCGAGATTGTTATTGGCCTTGATCGCGTAAAGGATGTTGACACGCTTCGGCCAGTGATCGGTGAAGGCCTTCCTGATGCGGCGAAAGTTGGCGCGCAGCGCGGCCTCCGAGACGACGTAGACCGGCGAGCCGTAGCTCTCGAGGCATTCGACCGCGCGCACGCCGTCGATCATGAGATCGCCGGAGGGCGCTACCGAAAACATCTCGGCGGGTGTCGTAATGCGGCCCAGCGTGTCCGCGGGCGTCTTGTCGGGCCAATTCCCAAAGGCGGAGGGCCGTTCGGTCATGACTTTCTTTCCTTCCAATTCCGGACCTCCGCCGATGGCGTCCGGGAGGGCGTGGGATATCTCTCCGCCGCTAGACCAATTTTTGGCTGCGCACGAACTCCCAGGTCTCGTCGAGGGCGATCCCGACGATCCGGTTCAGCTCCTGCACCTCGCTGCGCGAGATGACCAGGGGAGGCGCGGCGCTCAGAACGTCGCCGAGCGAGCGCAGGATCGCGCCATGGGCCTGGCAGCGCCGCTCGATGTAGAGACCGACATTGGCTTCCGGCGGGAAAGGCTCCTTCGTGCTCTTGTCGCGAACCAGCTCGATGCCGGCCATGAGCCCGCATCCGCGGACCTCGCCGACGAGGGGATGATCCGCATAAGCACGGAAGCCATCCTGCAGGGTCGGCGCGACCTTGCGCACCGTGCCGACGATGTCGATCTCCTCGTAGATCTTCTGCACCTCGTTGGCGACGGCAGCGCAGACGGGGTGGCCCGAGTAGGTGAAGCCGTGCCCGAACACGCCGATCTTCGCGCTTTGCTTCAGGCAGGCCTGCCAAATGCGATCGGACATCAGCACCGCCGAGATCGGCAGGTAGCCCGACGAGAGACCCTTGGCCACGGTCATCATGTCCGGCCGCAAATCGAAGGTCGTCGTGCCGAACATGTCGCCGAGGCGGCCGAACCCGCAGATCACCTCGTCGGCGACGAACAGAACATCGTATTTCCGCAGTACCGCCTGGATCTTCTCGAAATAGGTCCGTGGCGGAACGATCACTCCGCCGGAGCCCATGACCGGCTCCGCGAAGAATGCCGCAACCGTATCCGGTCCTTCCGAGAGGATCAGCTTCTCCAGGCTCTCTGCCATGCGGGTCGCGAACTCCTCCTCGCTCTCGCCGGCCAGTCCGAACCGCCAATGATGCGGGCATTCCGTGTGCAGCATTCCCGGGATCGGGAGATCGAAATCCCAGTGGTTGCGGTGGAGGCCGGTGACGCTCCCCGCCGCAATCGTCACGCCGTGATATCCCCCCTTTCGGCCGATGATCTTCTTCTTATGCGGGCGCCCGATCGCGTTGTTGTAATACCACGCCAGCTTTATCGCGCTGTCGTTGGCCTCGGAGCCCGAGTTGGCGAAGAGCACCTTCGACATCGGCGCGGGCGCGATCCGGATGAGGCGTTCCGCCAGCTCGATGCCGGGATTGTGGCTCTTGAAGCGGAACATGTGATAACTGGGCAGCTTCATCATCTGATTTGCGGCGGCGTCCGCGAGCCGCTTCTGGCTGAAGCCCAGCGAGATCGACCACAGGCCGGACACGCCCTCGATGTATCGACGCCCTTCATCGTCTTCGACATAGACGCCGTCGCCCCGCTCGATCACGAGGGGTCCTTCCTCGCGATGCTGGACGAGGTTGGTCATGGGGTGCAGGACGAATTCGCGGTCCCGCAGGCTCGCGGAGTTCGGGTGGAGTCTTTCTGGCGCCTGAGCTTCGTTCATCGCGGTCGCTCCTATATTGCAGGTATCTGCAATGTGCCGGCGGGAGCTACGGGGGACATCAGGATCGACATGATGGAGCCCCGGCTTTCGATCGGACTATTTCATGATTTTCATTGGCCCGTCAACGCTTTGCGATCCGCTGCGGTAGCTGCCGAAGGCGGTTCCTCTATTCCGGCGGCGACGCGATCGTGTTAGAGGAATTCCGCCGGCCACGGGCAGGGCGATCCTCCGACGAGGGACTGCGCGACATCGGGGCACACGCGTGAGACGACCCCAGAGATCCAGGCATCCGAGACCTAGTCGCGCGGGGAGCGCATTGACGAGCACGACGCGAGCGCCATTGCTGGTCGGCGGCAGCGACCGCAGATTTCGGCGATTCGTGGACAATTTGGTCCGTTTGTCCGCGCGCATGCAGGGGCTGCGAGCCGCGCTCGCCGCGGCGATGGCGGTAACGCCGCCGCAGTACAACATCATCATGATACTGGCACGGACCCGGAGCCCCAGCGGCGAATCCATGGGAAGGATCGCCGATCATCTCGGCGTAAGCCTCTCGTTCGTCGTGGCGGAGGCCAGGGCCCTGAGCGAACTCGGCCTGGTGGCACTGCATCGAAATCCGGCGGATCGGCGAAGCGTACTCGCGAGGCTGACGAAGTCAGGGCGCAGCAGGATTGCGCGCGTCGCGCCTAAGATTCGCGGCGTCAACGACATGCTTTTCGCCGGCCTGACGCGCAGCCAGTTCATCACGATGGACGGTATCGTGCAGCGAGTGCTGGAGGGCGCGGAAGAAGCTGACTCCCTCTTCGAGGGGAACGGGCGCCGACGATCGCGAAGAGCGGGGTCGACGCCGAAACGAGCCGCTGGAAAAATGGTGAAGTGACTTCACCTTGTCACTTTGCTTGCGAAGTGACATCATGGGCCTCTCGAGAAGCGGCGGTACCCGACGAGATCGAGGCAGCCAATGATCAAGAACGGCCAGCATCATCTCAGCAGCATTCGCGACGCCCGGACGATCTATCTCGACGGCCGCGTCGTCTCCGACGTCACGACGCATCCCGCCTATCGCAACGCGGCTGCGACGGTCGGGCGCCTCTACGATTTCCAGGCCGAGCCGGCCAATGCCGAGCTGATGACGTTTCCGGTCGCGGGGAAGAACATCCGCGCCAACCGCGCCTGGCAATTGCCGCGCTCCTACGAAGAGCTCGTCGAGCGCCGGAAGGCGCTCACCGCCTGGTCCGAGCTCCATTGCGGGTTCATGGGACGCTCGCCCGACCACGTCGCCTCCTGCATCGCGGCGATGGCGATGGGAAGAGATCTCTTCGAGGAGCACGGCAAGGGGCGCGGCAAGGCGCTCTGGGAGTATTACGAGTACGCCCGTGACAACGACCTCTACCTCGCCTATGTCATCATCGACCCCCAGGGCGATCGATCGAAGGCGACCGGGGAGCAGCAGGACGAATTCCTGACCGCGGCAATATGCGACGAGGATAGCCAGGGCATCACCGTCAAGGGCGCGAAGATGCTCGGGACCTCGGCGATATTCGCGAACGAGGTGCTGGTGGCGTCCCTACGGCCGGTGCGCGAGGGCGACGCGAAATACGCCTTCACCGCGGCAATACCGATCGGCGCCAAGGGATTGAAGCTGCTTTCGCGCAAATCCTACGAAGGCGCCGCGGAATCGCGGTTCGACTACCCGCTGGCCTCCATTTTCGACGAGAACGACGCGATCGTCTATTTCGACGAGGTCAAGATTCCCTGGGAGCGCGTGTTCGTCCATCGCAATCCCGCCATGTCGCTCGCGCAATTCCACGTGACGCCCGCCCATTCCTACCAGAATTACCAGGCGCAGATCCGGCTCGCGGTCAAGCTCCGTTACCTCGTGGGCCTTGCACGCCGGATCTGCGAGGCGATAGGGACCATCGACTTTCCGCAGGTCCGCGAGATCTTGGGCACGCTCGCCGCCAAATCCAGCATGATCGAGGGAGCGGTTCACGCGATGGAAGTCAAGGGGAGCAGCTACGGACCCTATTTCGTGCCGGACCGCGCAATGCTCTACGGCGCGGGCGCCTTGGCGCAGCAGTTCTACCCGGAGGTCATCGCTGCAATTCGCGAGCTTGCAGGAGGCGGCGTCATCATGCTGCCATCCTCGGCGCGGGATTTCGACAACCCCGAGCTCGCGGGCTTGATCGGCAAGACCCAACTCGCCGCGAACACCGACGCCCATGGACGCGTCAAGCTCTTCAAGCTGGCATGGGACAGCGTCGGCTCGGAGTTTGCGTCACGTCACACCCAGTACGAGATGTTCTATAGCGGTGCCAAGCATTTCACCATCGGCAATGCTTTCAAGACCTATGACTGGAATTCCGCGACCGGCCTCGTCGATCAATTGATGGGGCAATACGGGCTCGGGCTGGATGCGGGACGGGAATCGCCGCGATGATCTCCCGCATTCGCGCTCACGATCCAGCGCCGCTCGCCATCGGAGCAGCGACCGTGATCCCGGGCGAACGTTCGCGTACGCAGCTCGACCTCGTCGAGCTGGCCGACGGCGCAATGGTTCGGCTTCCCGTTGTCGCGATAAACGGCGTCAAGCCGGGCCCGCGGATCTATCTGGGCGCCGCGATCCACGGCGACGAAGTGAACGGAGTGGCGATCCTCGCAGAGGCGCTCACGGCGGTCGATCCCGCGACCCTCGCGGGAAGCATCCTCTGCGTTCCCGTGCAGCATCCCCTCGCCTTCCATGCGGATCACCGGATTCCGCTCTCGCAGTTCATGAAGTCGCCGCTGGATCAGGCGCCCATGGATGCCTGGACGTGCTTTCCCGGCAATGCCGCAGGAAATCTCGCGGAGAGGGTTGCGGCGGCGCTCTTCGGGCTCATCCGGCAATGCTCCTGCGCGATCGACATCCATACCCCGACCCGCGGCGGGCGTTATGTTCCCATCGCCATCCTGCCGAGCATGGCGCTGGGTCCCGCAGCCGAGACTGCGGCTTGGCTCGCGGATCAGTTCGCGTCGGGATACATCATGAAGACAAACGCCGGAATGTACGTGTCGAGCGGCATTCTCTGCGTGGAGGCGACCAAAGCGGCAATTCCCAGCTTCACCTTCGAAATCGGCGAAGGCGGCCGCATCGAGCGCGAGATGATCGACGAGGGCGTGCGCTGCGTGCGCAACGCGCTCATCGGCCTCGGAATGATCGCGGGCGAGCGCCGGCCGGCGGCGACCAGCCACGTCATGCGGGAATTCCTGGGGATCCGGGCGCGGCGAGGCGGTCTGCTGCACACGGCCGTCAAGCTCGGCTCCGTCGTCGAGCAAGGCGATGTGCTCGCGCGCATCGTGGATATCTTCGGCGACACCGTCGAAATGGTGACGGCGCCCGAGCCCGGCGTCTTCGTCCGTGCAACCACGCTCTCGACCGTCTCCACCGGCGAGCGCGTGGCGACGCTCGGCCTGCTATAGCTCCGGCACACGGATGGACGACTCCCCGCGGGCCCGGTTCGAAGCCGAGCTTCGCGCCGACCTCGATTCCGCGGTCGCGCTCTGTGCCGAGCTCGTTCGGATCCCCAGCGAGAATCCGCCGGGCGATACGGCCGCGATCGCGCGCCTGATCGAGAGCGCGCTCGCGGCACGGCCGGAGATCGTCGTGCGTCGCGTCGTGGCGAAGGAGCCTGCAGTGAATCTGCTCGCCAGGCTCAGCGGTGCGCGGCCCGGCCGTCGGTTGGTGATCAACGGTCACCTCGACACCTTCCCCGCTGGCGACGCCGCCAAATGGACGGTCCCGCCCTTCGGTGGCGTGATACGAGAAGGGCGGCTTTACGGACGCGGCGCGGCGGACATGAAGGCCGGCGTCGCTGCTGCCGTCTCGACCGCATTGCTGCTGGCCCGGCATCGCCATTCCTTCGCGGGCGAGCTCGTCCTTGCCCTCGTCGCAGACGAGGAGACCGGAGGCCGATACGGTACCCAGCATATTCTGGCGAGCGGGCCGGACGCAGTCGGTGATGCAATGATCAATGGTGACGCGGGATCGCCCGATGTCCTGCGCTTCGGAGAGAAAGGGCAGCTCTGGATAAAGCTTGAGGCCAGAGGCAAGAGCCATCATGGCGCACATGTGCATCTCGGCGAGAACGCCATTGAGACGCTGCTGCGCGCACTGAGGCGTCTCCTCGAACTGCGTGAGCTCGACGTGCCGATTCCTCCCGCCATCCGACAATCGATCCGCGATGCCGGGCCCCGGTCGGAGCGGGTCTCCGGCGCCGGCGAGACCGACGCGCTTCAGCGCGTAACGGTGAACCTTGGCGTCATCGAGGGGGGAACGAGCGTCAACCTCATTCCCGATCGCGCATCGGCGCGCGTCGATATCCGCTTTCCGCCGGGCCTATCGGTCGCGCAGATGCTCGCGGCCATCGAGCGCAAAGTAGGAGGTCTCGGGAACGTCTCCTTCAGCGAACTGTCGAGCTCCGAGCCCAATTGGACGGAGCCCGATCACGAGATCGTCACGCGGACGCTGGCGAACGCGGAGGCATATCTGGGAACGGCTCCGGCGCGCAACATGCGTCTCGGATTCTCCGATGCTCGCTTCTATCGGTACAAATCGGTGCCTTCGGTCGTCTATGGTCCCGTGCCGCACAACATGGGCGGGCCCGATGAATACGTCGCGGTTGCCGACATCAAGGCAGTCGCATACGTGCACGCGATGACGGCATTCGACTATCTGACCGGGTACTGACCTGAGGCCCGCCGCTCAGGGCCGCCGATGCAGCAGGCTCTTTGCGATCATGCCGTGGATGCCCTTGTTGACATCGACGAGCTGGGTCACGCGAAAGTCGACCGCGAGGCTGCAGAGCATGTAGGCCTCGGCAGGCGCAAGCCCCGCGACCTCGCCGAGGAGCTTGATCGCCTGCCGCACGGCCTGCTTGCCGGCGTCGTCGAGGTCCTCGTCGAGGCCTAGAGTGATCCAATGCGTCGGTGTCTCCGCGCGCGGCATATCGAGCTTCAGGTCCTTGCGCAGGATGAGCTCGAAGGTGCCGCTGAGCGCGGTCTCGAGCGCGGTGAGGCAGACCTCGCCGTCGCCTTGGACGCCATGGCCGTCGCCTACCGAGAAGAGCGCGCCCCTCGTCCAAATCGGAAGATAGAGCGTGCTCCCGGCGGTCAACTCCTTCAGGTCGATGTTGCCGCCGAACTCCCGCGGCACGATGGTGGTGACCGCGCCATAGACCGGGCGCGGCGCCACGCCCATCACGCCGAAGAATGGCGCGAGCGGCACCTCCTGGCCCCACGGCGTGGTGGCGATGCCGCGTTGACGATCGATCGCCGTGTGCCAGATGCGCCGCTCCGGGAAATCCTCGGGCAAGGTGCCGCGCAAGGGAACGATCCAGGTCCAGCCCCAATTCTGCCGGCAATCGATCGAGTGAATGCGGATCTCGAGCGTATCACCGGGCTCGGCCCCGGCCACTGCAATGGGGCCGGTGAGAATGTGGCCGGTCCCGAAGAGCGGTTTCAATTGCCCAACGATGGCGCGATGCTCCGGCAACACCTCGAAGGGTGCGCCTGGCAGGACCTCGGCACCCCCGGAGACGCAGTCGACCGTGACGATGTCGCCGGATTCCACCGTCAGGACCGGCTTCAATGCCGCGTCGAAGAAGCCCCAATGGCAGGTTGCCGGCGATGAGGCTAGGTGATGGTGCTTAGCCATGATTGAGCCATATGCCGTCTATTTAGGGCTTACCATATCGCACGCTCGGAGCCGGGTCATGCGCCGCCTTCAATCGTTGGCTGAGCGCCCATCCTCACGGGGGAAATTCGCGCACGAGGATCCCCGGGAGACGGATCGGACACGAACACCGCGTCGCCCGGCAGCGCGGCCGGAGGACGTTACCAAGGTGTCGACGCAATGAGGAGATTTGAATGCGGGGGAGCGCATCCACTCATGCCGAATTCGGCTTGCGCCCCTCTTAGCTGGCTCGGCCGCATGGCGGCTCCGATGGTAACGTGCGCCGGAAGATAGTGCTCTAATTCAGGATTTTAGCTATGTAGGTCATGGATTCCCGGTTCCATCTGGGGGAGCGATATGACCACGCGGTACGACGCGCTCATCATCGGCGCAGGTCACAACGGCCTGGTCTGCGGCGCTTACCTCGCAAAAGCCGGGCTCAAGACACTCGTCCTCGAGCGTCGACCGGTCATCGGCGGAGCGGCCGTGACAGAGGAATTTACGCCGGGCTTCCGCGCCTCGATCTTCTCCTACGTTATGAGCCTGCTCCACCCGCGTGTGATTGCGGAGCTTGAGCTTCGTAGGTTTGGCCTCGAGGTGCTTCCGGCCAACGATCTCTTCTGCCCGCTGCCGGACGGCGATTACATCGTCTTCAGCGATGACATTAAGAGGACGCAAGCGGAGTTCGCCCGGTTCTCGCGGCACGATGCGGAGATCTATCCCGCATTCGATGTCTACATCCAGGAGAGCGCCCGCATCGTGCGCAAGCTGCTCTTCGAGACGCCGATAGACCCGACGCGGCGGGACTGGAAATCCTTCAAGGCCACGGCGGCGTTGCTCTGGCGCCATCGTCGGGTCGGCCGCCGAGCCTATCGTATCGTCGATCTCATGACGCAGAGCGCTTACGATTTTCTGTCGTCGTGGTTCGAGTCCGACGTGGTCAAGGCTGTCCTTGCCTATTACTCGTCGATCGGAACCTTTGCCGGTCCGAAGTCGCCGGGATCGGCATACGTGATCATGCATCACATTATGGGAGAGCATCAGGGCGCGGGGGGTTGGGGCTTCATCAAGGGCGGAATGGGAGCCATAACCCAGGCGATAGCCGCGTCCGGCAAGCGATTCGGTCTCGAGGTCGTGACGGAGGCGCCGGTCGCGGAAGTACTCGTGACGAATGGCAGGGCGACGGGCGTGCGCCTGCTCGATGGCCGTGAGTTCTCGGCCCGGATCGTAGTCTCGAACGCCGATAGCAAGACCCTCTTTCAGAAGCTCGTCGACCCGCGCCATCTGCCTGCGGAATTTCTCGCGGACATCGGCCGCTTTCGCACGTTCTCGACGGCATTCAAGATCAACGTCGCGGCGGAATCGCCTCCGCGCTATCGCGCCTTCGACCGGCAAAAGGCAGGGTTCGACTATCCGACCTATGTCCATATCGGTCCTGACATCGACTACCTCGAGCGGGCCTATGACGACGCAAAATACGGCTGGTATTCGGCGCGGCCCTTCATCACCCCGGTTGTCCCCACCGTCGTCGACGACACCCTGGCGCCGAGGGGCAAGCATGTCGTCAATCTCTTCGGTGGCCACGCGCCCTATACGCTGCGCAATGGCGACTGGGCGCACGAGCGCGACAACTTCGTAAAGAACGCGCTTGCCGTGATGGACGAGTTCGCTCCGGGCTTCTCGAGTCAAATCATCGATATGCAGGTGCTGCTGCCACCGGATATCGAGCGCATCGTCGGGCTGCCGCAAGGGCACATTTTTCATGGCGAGTTGTCGCCGGACCAACTCTTCTTCCAACGTCCCGTCCCGCACTACGCCGATTACCGCACGCCCCTTACCGCGCTCTATCAATGCGGCTCGTCATGTCATCCCGGTGGCGGCGTTTCGGGAATACCCGGTCACAACGCCGCCCGAGAGATTCTCAGGGATTGGAAGAAGCTATCGCGAAGGGCGGCGTGATACGGCTTGGCGGCCCGCTACGGAGCGCCGCCGAGCGCAGCTCTTATCCACTGATGAAACTGGTGGATGACGTATTCCTGCGGCATCAGCGTTCCCGTCTTATGCGCGATCGAGTGCAGCCCGCGCTGATTGATTTCGCAGACCGCCCCGTCCTGGTCCATGACCAGCTGGGCGAATTCGACGATGTTCGCGAGATCGATTTTCTTGTCCGCAAGCGTCTGAGCCGGGAATAGCCACTGCGCTCTGAGCTGGGTTTTCTCGGGCCCGAGCGGGTGCAAGCGGACGACGCGGACGTAATTCACGTGACCCACCATATAGACGGACGGCGGACCCGCGACGAAGGCTTGCCCGAACCGGCGCTCCTGCTGCGTCAGGCCGGAGAAAAGCTCGCCTTCGGCCTCGCCGTTACGCGACCAGGTGGAAGCCCCCCGCCGGACGCCTCCCTTGTATTTCGGATCGTCGCTCGCCGCGTGCTCCTCCCAGCGCGGATCGTCCCGCTCCGACATGATGCCCCGCCCATAGATCGGCACGAGCTCGCAAAGCTCGGGATGCACGGTCGGACAGTGCAGGCATTCCTTGAAATTCTCCCAGAACACCTTCCAGTTGCAGCTCAACACCCGCTCGTAGGTATGTCCGACCACGAGGCTCTCGAGCGGCCAGTGATCCAGCCGCGCAGCGACGTCGCCGAACAGTTGCGTCATCGGCGGCGCGTTCTCGAGCAGATTGACGAAGACGAAGCCACGCCACTCGGCCACAGCGACGCTGTAGAGGGAATGCTTCTCCCTGACGAAGCCCGCCGTCTGGTCGACAGGGGTGGTCGCAATCAGGCTACCCGCGAGATCGTAGGTCCAACCGTGATAAGGGCATGTGATGGAGGCCGCGCGGAGCTGTCCGTCGGATTGCTGACACAGCAGCGATCCGCGGTGGCGACAGGTATTGTGGAAAGCGCGGAGCTTTCCATCCTCACCGCGCAAGAGCAGGAGCTGCTGTGTCCCGATAGCGAAGGTACGGAACGCGCGCGGACCTTGGACCGCATCGGAGCGGCAGAGATAAATCCAGTTTCGATACCAGATACGGTTGAGCTCGCGCTCGTAGTGAGCGGCGTCGAAATAATAGTGGCTTGGGAGCGTCGCCTCGACCTGCGACAATCCATTGTATGTCGATGGGCTGGGAGCTACCGCGTTCACGTCGTCTCCGAACTCGCGATGTCGTTGGTCTCGATATTAGCTCACTTCGCGAGAGCAGCCTAGATTGAGAACCGCACGCTGCAGCGCGGTTTGCGGCCGGCCGAGCAATGCGGCAGTATGGACCTCTGAAAGCAGCGTGGAACTGGGGGATGCGAGCGAAGAGCCTCGAAGCAGTGCTCCTTGTGACGCCGGCTCTGCTTTTCCTCATCGTTTGGTTCGTAGCGCCGCTGGCACGGCTGTTTTCTCTTGCTTTCACCGGCGACCCGGCTACCCCCGCGCCTTTCAGTGAGCTGATTGCGAGCGACGTCTATCGTCACGTCTTTCTTCGCACGCTCTGGATCGCCGCGTTGGTCACGCTCATCACGCTTCTCCTCTCGTATCCAGTGGCCGTGCTGCTCAGTCGGCTTCGTGGCCTGTGGTTCTTCCTTGCGCTTTACGGCGTTCTCTTCCCGCTTTGGATCTCCGTGCTGGTGCGCACCTTCTCCTGGATGCTGCTGCTCGAGCGCAATGGTCCGGTCAATCGAATGCTGGGTGTTCTCGGCATCACGGATCATCCGCTTCCGCTGCTATTCAATGATGCCGGCGTGCTAATCGGCATGGTCCACGTCATGGTGCCCTACGCCGTTCTGCCGCTCTATGCGGCGATCATCCGAATCGACCGCAGATTGCTTCTGGCCAGCGACGGGCTTGGTGCCAGTCCGCTGTTCACGTTTCGGCAAGTCTACCTCCCGCTGAGCATGCCGGGCATCGCGGCGGCGGCAGCCTTCGTATTCCTGCTGTCGCTCGGTTTCTTCGTCACGCCCGCGCTGCTCGGGGGATCGAATGCGATGACCGCACCGATGCTGATTGCAGGGTTCGTGAGCGATCGCCTCGCGTGGAGCCTTGCGGCGGCCGCGTCGCTCATTCTTCTCGTCGCCGTGCTTGGGCTGCTGTGGTTCGCCTCTCGGCTCGCTAGGTTGCCGCAGGGAATAATTGTTCGATGACAAGCGCGCCGCTCTCAGTGCGTATCGCCGTCAACTGCCTCGCCGCCGCCGTTCTCGGATTCCTGATTCTGCCGATCCTCGCGGTGGTTCCGGCGTCTTTCAACGCCACCAGCTTCATTACTTTGCCTCCGAACGCGGTGTCGCTACGGTGGTACCGCGGCTTCCTGGTCGACCCCGAATGGATGATGACGCTGCTCAACAGCGTGAAAGTCGCATCCTTGACCACCGCCATGGCGCTGGTTCTCGGCACTTCGGCCGCGCTCGGGCTGCAGCAGCTCAGCGATCGCGCGAGCTTCGTGCTTAAGGGCGCGTTCCTGGCCCCGATGGTGGTGCCGGTGATCGTCACCGCGATCGCGCTCTATCGGTCGATGATCGATGTCTCAATGACCGGTTCCCTGTGGACCATCGCGATCGGACACGCCCTTCTGAGCTTGCCGCTGGTCATCATCAATGTCGGCGTGTCGTTGCGCAGCGTCGACCCGAACTGGCACCTGGCGGCCGCGGGGCTGGGCGCCGGCAAGTGGATGATCTTTCGAACCATAACGCTGCCCAACATATTGCCGGGCGTCATCGGCGGTGCCGTGTTTGCGGCGATGACCTCCTTCGACGAAGTGGTCATCGCGGTCTTTCTGGCGGGATACGAGACCAAGACCTTGCCGGTGAAGATGTGGGAGGCGATTCGCATCGAATTCACGCCGGTCGCCGCGGTCGCCGCCACGTTCATGATCCTGCTGGCGATGGCGTTGTTCTTGCTCGTCCGCATGACTGGCCCGCGCGACGTCGGGCATCCTTCATGAGAGCGCGCGGCGTGAGCGTCCGTCTTGCGGGGATCGCCAAGAGCTACGGCACCGTGAGTGCGCTGCAGCCGACGGATCTTCTGGTCGACGCCGGAGAATTCCTGACGCTTCTTGGCCCATCGGGCTCAGGCAAGACGACGTTGTTGAACTCGGTCGCGGGATACGTGGAGCCGAACCAGGGGAGGATTTTCTTCGGCGAGACCGAAGTTACCGCCATGCCCGCGCGCGCACGAAACGTCGGCATGGTGTTTCAGAATTACGCCCTGTTCCCTCATCTCGATGTTGCCGCTAACGTCGGTTACGGCTTGAAGGCGCGCGGCGTCGGCAAATCGGAAATTGTGCGGCGAGTAGCGGCCGCGCTCGCCCTTGTCCAGCTCGACGGCTATGGCGACCGCAGAATCCAGCATCTCTCCGGAGGTCAGCAGCAGCGAGTGGCGCTCGCGCGCGCCCTGGTCATCGAGCCGGATGTTCTGCTGATGGATGAGCCGCTCGGTGCGCTCGATCGGCAGCTTCGCAAGACCGTGCAGCTCGAGCTTCGGCGACTCCACGAGGCTCACGGCCGCACCACCGTCTACGTCACGCACGACCAGGAGGAGGCGCTGATCCTCTCCGATCGGATCGCCGTGATGCACAATGCCCGGATCGTGCAGCTCGGCACGGCGGCCGAGCTTTATACCGCGCCGGTCGACGCTTTTGTCGCGGGTTTCATCGGGGAGTCGAACCTGCTGCCGGCGCGCGTTCTCTCGGTAGCCGCCGGAAACGCGATCGTCGAGGTTCCGGATTTTGCTCGAACCCTTCAGGTGGCAGCCGCACCCGAAGCCGCCGCTGGCCGGCCGGCTCGCTTGTTGCTTCGCCCCGAGCACATCGTGCTCGACGCGACGGAGGGAATCTCCGGCGCAATTGACGAGATCGTCTATCTCGGCGAGATTATTTCGCTGAGAATTACTCTCGCATCCGGCGCACAAGTTTGGGCAAGGCGTCTCGCACATTCCGCTCTTGCGCGGGGCGCGAGCGTTCAAGTGAGCTGGGCAGCACAACACTTGCGTGTCGTGCCAGAACGATGACAGGGAGGAAATCATGATGCACAGACGAGATCTTCTGATCCGTGGCCTCGGCGCCGGAATCGCGGCTGTGTTGGCTGCCAATCCAAGACTGGCGAGATCTCAAAGCCGGCGCTTTACATTCTGCTCCTGGGGAGGTGCGCTCTCGGACGCAGAAAAGAGCGCCTTCACCGCGCCATTCGCGGCGACGAAGGGTATCGAGATCATCAACACGTCGCCGATGGAGCCGGCGAAGATCAAAGCGATGGTCGAGGCGAAGAATGTGGAGTGGGATCTCTGCACTGTCGGCGGCCGAACGGTCTGGCAGGGCGCCAAGGAAGGCTTTCTCCAGCAGCTGGATTACCCCGCGGTTCCAAACGCGGCGAGTTTGGAGGCGAATTGGCGGGCCCCTTATGGGATTGCGACATCGACCGGCGCCACGATCATCGGATGGTCCACGAAGGCGTTTCCCGCCGATGCGGGCCCGACGTCGTGGGCGGATTTCTGGGATGTGAAGCGCTTCCCCGGCCCTCGCGGCCTGTACAAGTTCTTCCTCTACAACTACGAGGCCGCGACGCTTGCCGCGGGTCTCCGTCGCAACGAGATCTTCCCTGCGACCCCGGAGAAGATCGACATCGCATTCGGCAAGCTTGCCGAGCTCAAGAAGAACGTAACGGTCTGGTGGGGCTCGGGAGCGCAGCCACCGCAGCTACTGTCGACGGGCGAACTGGCACTTTCCTCAGTTTGGAGCGGCCGAATCCTTGCGGCGCAGGCCGAGAAAGCGCCAGTCGCGTTCACGTACAAGGACGGAATTGCTTGGGCCAATTGGTGGGTCGTGCCGAAGGGCTCGCCATATGTAAAGGTGGCGCATGAGGTCATTAACTTTGCGCTCAGCGAGGGAGCTCAGGAAAAGCTTCTCTCTCTCCAAATTTATGGCCCGGTGCTCGGGAGCGCGGCCGCAAAAGCGGACGCTACTGCCCAGAAACTCCTAGTGATGGCACCCGCGAATATTAAAGATATGGTCATTCTGAATGAGGAGGAGTCGTACAAATACATGGCCGCCAACGAAGAACGTTGGAACAAGTTTCTTGTGGGATAAACGCCGTTGCGGAAATTGAGCGTGTCGGCGCCCAGGGGCCCATTCGGGGATGGCGCGAATTCGCGGATCGGCCCGAGAGGCTGAGCGCCGTCCACGCACGTCGGCACCGGGAGGTCTTCTCAGTCCTATAAAGGTCGTTGCGGGGGCCCGCGTTCCCACACTCTTACGCGCTTCGTAGGTTCGAATCGGGGGGCGCAACCGCTTATACCGAACTTGGCTCATTGAGATGCGATGACGTGGGCCGAGTGCACTCGGACTAGCACCCGCTGCGCTTCAACCTCTTCAGTACTTGCACGATCTCATCGGGCTCGGCGCGGCGGGTGAAATCGACGTTGACGAAGGCGTAGCGGATGATGCCGCTCTGATCGACGACGAAGGTCGCGGGCATCGGAATGAACCAGCCGGAATTGCCGTGCCGCTCCTCGAGATCGACGCCGAACCGGGTGAGGAGCGCGCGGTAGGTCTCCGGCGCGCGGAACAGCACGCCGAATTGCAACCCGACGGCGCCGTCCATGTCGGAGAGGACCTCGTAGGTGAGGCCGTGCTTGCGCTTGGTCTCCATGAGGTGCCGGCCGGTATCGGGCGTCAGAGCCACAAGCTGGCCGCCGGCCGCCTCGATGCGCGGCAGCGCTCTCTCCAGCGTCTCCAGCGTGTGGCGGCAATAGGGGCACCAGTTGCCGCGGAAGAAATTCACGACCAGTGGGCCCTGCCGGAGCAGATAGTCGGAGAACACGAGGCGGCCCTCCGCGTTCGGCAGCAGGAAGCTCGGCATTGCGTCGCCCACCTTGAGCGCGCGCCCCGCCGCCTCGGCGCGGCCAAGCTGATTGACCAGCGCCTCATAGGCGGCCTGGATGTCCTTGTTGGCCATCCGGTCGGCCCGCGACCGGCGGCAGATGCGGTGTCGGGAACGGTCAACGCGCTCTGCTCGCACCGGTTGACGGATATCGGCGGAGGTGCGACCTATCAAAGCACATTCCTCGATGTCGGCAGATGGGCGGATACGGCATTAGGGAACGTTACGGGAGGATGATCGTGAAACGCACGTCGGAGCCAGCTCTCAGCTGGGAGGAGTGGGGAAAGCACGACGCGGTCGCACTCGCAGAGCTCGTTCGAGCCAAGCAGGTGACGCCACAGGAGCTCGTTGCCCAGGCGGCGGCAGCGGTCGAGCGGCTCAACCCCAAGCTCGAGGCGATTCTTGGCCTTTACGATGACATTCGCGCCGACGCCAACGCCGACAATCCGAGCAAGGACGGCAAACTCTACGGCGTGCCCATGTTTCTGAAAGACCTCGGGTCCGGTCTCAAGGGCCGAAAGCAGGAATCGGGCAGCAAGCTCTATCTCAATCGCGTCCTCGCGGCGACGGATCCGACGGTCGCGAATTTTCTGCAGGCGGGATTGATTCCCATCGGTCGCTCGACGACGCCGGAATTCGGCATGACCTTCGATACGACGACCGATTACCTCGGCAAGGTCGTGACGACGCGCAATCCCTGGAACCTCGAGCGCACGCCGGGGGGGTCGTCCGGGGGATCCGCTGCGGCCGTTGCCGCGGGCATCGTGCCCATCAGCATGTCGTCGGATGGCGGCGGATCGACTCGAATTCCGGCATCGTTCTCGGGACTGGTGGGGCTCAAGGCCTCGCGCGGTCGAGTGCCGCGCCCGCTTGCGCAAAGCGAGTACGTCACGCGCATCAGCATCGATGGTGTTCTCACCCGCAGCGTGCGCGATACCGCTGCCGCCTACGATTACATCACGTGCGTTCCGGAAGGCGGGGCGTTCATTCATATGGGCCCGCCTGCCACGCTCTATACGGCGGCGCTGAATCGGGACCCCGGAAAACTCAAAGTCGCGCTTTCGGCGGATCGCTGGGGGCGAGAGACCCAAACCGATCCGGAGGTCGCGGAACGGATTCGCCTCGTGGCGAAGCTGCTTCAAGACATCGGCCATCACGTCGAGGAAATCGACGATGCCGCAATCTGCGACTGGGACGTTCTGTGGCGAGGATACGTCACCAATTGGGTCTCGAGCCGGGGGCAGTTTCGGACCAAGGCGCGGGATGAAGGGATAGACCCGAAACACCTCGATCGATACCTCGGCCCCATGGTCTATCGCCACTATCTCGCCGCCGAGCGGTATGACAAGTTCGATATCTGGAGCATGATGGATTGCAATAACACCGTCACGCGCGCCTTCGGGCAATTCATGAGCCGCTTCGACCTGCTGCTCGTCCCGACGATGGCGATCCGCGTGCCGAAGGCGAACGGGCCCTATTCTCTGTTGCTCGACGAGGACCTGGATCAGTGGCTTGCTCGCGTCTGCGATGCCTGTCGCTATACGATGCCCGGCAACGAGACAGGAATCCCGGGCATCTCTCTGCCGACAGGGCTCGATAGCGAAGGCCTGCCGATCGGTGCTCAGCTATATGCCAAGTGGGGCCGCGAGGATCAGCTGCTGCAGGTCGCGGCGCAGATCGAGCAGGCAAAGCCCGACTGGTTCGGCGGCAGCCCGCCAACGTACGTCGCTAGGCGGTGATCGCACCAGCGCCGCCTTCACGATGAGGCAACGGGGGATTCCGCGCGTGATCTCGCGCCGAGCCTGGCCGTCGCCCTCGGATTGCGCGTGAGCCCGTTACTCACCCATAAAGCGCGGCTTGCGCTTCTCCTTGTAAGCCGCCACACCCTCGGCGAAGTCGGCGCTACCGCGCACGCGTGCAAGGGCCTGGCTGGTCTCCACCATTTGCTCCACGGGACCGGCTTGCAGGACGACATCGTTGACGAAGCCTTTGAGCGTGGCGAGCACGAGGGGCGCCATCTCCGCGAGCTCGGCGCCCATGGCAATGGCCTCGTGCTCGTGCAGGCCATTGGGCACCACGCGATTGACGAAACCCACCTCGTATGCGCGCCGCGCCGGAACCTTGGCGCCCAGCAGCATGACCTCCATGGCGAGCTTGTGCGGCATGCGCCTCGCCAGCGAGCTGATCATGCCGCCGGTCAACCCCAGCTTCGCCTCGGGATAATAGAACAGCGTGTCTTCCGTCGAGACCATGAGGTCACACATCATCACCATCACGATGCCGCCGCCGACGCACCAGCCGCTGGTAGCCGCGATGATGGGCTTGCCCGTCTTGAACCCGACATTGGGGATACAGCGCCAGAGCTCTGGCAGATCGCTCACGTCGGCACCTGCGGTGAAGGCGCGCGTACCGGCGGCAGAGAGTACGGCGACACGCTGCTGGGAGCGATCGAAGGCCTCGAAGGCAGCCTGCAATTCCACCGCCACGGCGCCGCTGATGGCATTGAGGCGCTCGGGTCGGTTGATCCGGATGATCGAGACAGGCCCCTGCTCCTCCACGGTCACGACGGGTGCGACGACAGACATGCGGCCTCCCTTGTTCAGTCGAGCAGAGCGCGGGCATCGACGATCACGCAGCCCTCGCCGCGCCGCCCCACGATCAGCGGGTTGATGTCGAGCTCCCTGAGCCGGCCTCGCAGATCGTGGGCGAGCCAACCGAGGCGGACAACCGCGTCCATGACGCCATCGATGTCCAGCGGCGGCCGACCGCGCAGGCCCTGCAGGAGAGCGTATGTCCTAAGCCGACGGAGCATGTCGAGCGCCATCTCCACCGATACCGGCGCGGGCGCGATTACCGCATCCCTCAACAGCTCGACGAGAATTCCGCCGGCGCCGACGACGATCTGAGGGCCGAACTGTTCGTCGGACGCCACGCCAAGAATCAATTCGACCTCGCCGCGTACGATTTGCTGGACTAGGAAGCCCTCTAGCCCGGCGAGGCGGCGCTGCATCGCGTCCAATGCCGCATCCAGCTCGGTCGCGGACGAGATGCCCAGCGCGACGCCTCCCACATCGCTCTTGTGCAGGATGTCGCGACCGAGCGCCTTCAAGGCTACGGGGTAGCCAAGCCGCGCTGCCGCGGCGCCGGCGTCTTCGCGAGTTCGGCACACCGCATGCTCCGCGATGGGCAGCCCATAGGCCCGCAGCAGGCCGAAGAGAGCGCCGGTCTCCATTGCGCCCGTCGGAAGCTCACCCTTCGGCGCCGGCGGCAGGTCAGGCGGGCGCGACGGGGCGGCGTATGCGCGGACGCCGGACCATTCGAGCCAACCGCGCACGGCGCGGATCGCATCGTCGAGGCTGTCGGCGAAGGGCATGTGCCGCGCGACGAGCTCGGCGCGCGCGGCGTCCGCCGCGTGGCCCGGCGCCATCACGAAGAAAGAGGGCTTGCCCGCGGCGATCGCGGCATCGGCAATCTTGCCGGTCGTGCGTGCCAACATCGGCGCGGTGGTCATGAGCGCAAGCGTCACGTCCTCGGCAGGGTCGGTGCCGACCAGCGCCATGGTCTCGTCCGCGATCTCGACCGCCTCGCCGCCGGCCAACCGGCCGCCAAGGTCGATCGGATTTCGCGCCTGGCCGGGCGAGAACAGCCGCCCCAAGGCTTGCTCGGTCTGCGGCCCGAACCGGGTGAGGCCGATGCCGACCTCGGCCAAGCGGTCCGCGGCGATCGCCCCGCCCCCGCCCGAGGTCGTGAGGATGGTCGCCGATCGCACCCTGCGGAGCGGCCAGCGCATCAGGCCTGCGGCGAGCAGCATCATGGCGTCGAGATCGTCAACCAAGACGACCCCGAGCTCTCGGCACATAGCCGCCAGCGCTTCGTAGCTCCCGGCCAGGCTCGCGGTGTGCGAGAAGGCTGCCTGCGCGCCCGCCGCAGTACGACCTGCCTTCACGAGCAGCCAGGGCTTTCCCGCGGCGCGGGCCCGCCGCGCAAGCTCGATGAAACGGGCGGGGTCCTTGAGCCCCTCGACATAGGCGCAGATGACCCGGGTCCGCGAATCCTCGAGGAAATACTCGACGAAGTCGCAGATCTCGAGGTCCGCCTGATTGCCGACCGATACGCAGTGCGTAAAACCGATACCGCGAGAGGCCGCCCGGTCGAAGAGCGTCGCCATCAGCGCGCCGCTTTGGCTCACGAAGCCGATGGGATCGACGCGTAGCTCGTCGATCTCCAGCGCCGGAGACGAGCACAGCACCACGCGATTTGCCGGGCTGATCACGCCCAGGCAATTCGGCCCGATGAGCCGCATTCCGCTTGCGCGAGCTGTCCGCACGATCTCCGCTTCGAGCGCCGCGCCCTCCGGCCCCTCGTCGGAGAACTTGCTGGTGATGATGATACCGCAGCGCGCGCCGATCTCCGCGCAACGCGCCACCATCTCGGCGACGCGCGGCCGCGGCACCGCCATGACGACCATCTCCGCGGGCTGGGGTGTCGCGCGGATGTCGGGATAGGTCTGCAGCCCGAACAGCTCGGCGCGGTGCGGATTGATCGGATAGACCGCGCCAGCGTAGCCGTGCTTCAGCAGCATGCGATAGAGCCGGCCGCCGAACTTCGTCTGATCCTCCGAGGCGCCGATCACCGCGACCGAGCGCGGCGCCATCAGCTCGGCGACGGGTGCCGGCGGTCGGCCGAATGCGGGCAGCGCGGGTCGGCTCATGGGCGGTCCAGCACTATGAGTTTCACCGGAACGGCGAACCAGCGCAAATGGGTCTCGGCTCGGCGTCTCGCCCCGTCCCGACTTTATCCGCCGGATCCACACCTTCGGTTGCGGCTACGTCACGCATGGGCGGCGGATGAGATCGCTAATGCTCGCCAGGAGACCGGCCGAGCGCTTCGAGCAGCTGCCGAAGCGCCTCGAGCTCTGCGCCGAAACCGCTCCAGTCCCCCGACTTCAGGTGCTCGATCGCGCGGTCGTAGTGGGCAAGCGCCTCTCTGGCGCGCGGGTCCGCGGGTGCCGCCGCGCTCGGGACGGAGGAAAGCACCGGCGTCGGAGCGGCTTCTTTGAAGAGGGCCGATAGCGCGCTCGCCAGCGTGTCCTCCATCACCACGCGGTCGCCATAGGCGGCGATCACTCGCTTCAGCTCGGGCAGCTGACCGGATTCCGCGCGCAGGTAAAGCGGCGAGACGTAGAGAATCGAGTTTTCGATGGGCACGACCAGAAGATGACCGCGGATGACCCGGGAGCCCATCTGGTTCCAGAGCGAAATCTGCTGCGAGATGTCGGTGTTCTGCTGGATCCTCGCCTCGATTTGGAAGGGTCCGTAGACCAGCTTCTCCTTGGGAAATTCGTAAGCGATGAGCTTGCCGTAGTTGGGCGGATCACATCGCGCCGCGAGCCATGCAATCATGTTATCGCGTTGGCTGGGCACCATCGGAAGCAGGAGGACGAATTCGGAACCCGCCTCGCCGGGAAGCCGCATGATCATGTAGTAAGGCGCCATCCGCGCGCTATCTCGGGCGCCGCCGCCATCGATCCCCGCGATTTCGCGCGGAAACTGCCAGAGGTCCTCGCGATTGTAGAAGACTTCCGGCGCATCCATGTGATAGGCACGATAAAGCTGCGCCTGGATCAAGAAAAGATCTTCGGGATAGCGGATGTGCTGCAGCAGGTCCTGCGGCATCGCCGTGAGCGGTTTGAACAGGCCGGGAAAGATGCGCTCGTAGGTTCCGATGATTGGGTCGCCGGGATCGCTGACATAGAAATCGACAGTGCCATTATACGCGTCGATTACGACCTTTACGGAGTTGCGGATGTAATTGGCGCCGCCCCGGTTAAAGGGTTGGGAATAGGGGAACCAGCTGCTGCTCGTGTACGCGTCCTGCATCCAGAAGAGACGTCCGTCGCTCACGACGATATAGGGGTCGTGGTCGAGCCCGAGAAACGGGGCGATCGTCTCCACCCGCTCCTGGATATTGCGATGGAGCAGGATGCGGCTCTCGCTTGCGATGTATCCGGTCAGGAGGATATTGACATCCCCATATTGCCAGGCGAAAAGCGTTCGTCGCGCCAGATCGCCGACGGCGACGCCATCGGCTCCGCCATAAGCGGTGTAGACGTTGTCCCTCCCCCTGGGATAATCGAACTCGGGGGTGTTGCCCTTGACGATCACGTAGCCGGCGCTTCCTTGCCCGAAATAGAGGCGCGGCTCGCGGATCAGAGGCCCCCCGGTCTCGACCGGCGGGATGTCCCGCAGATAAAGGATCGGCAATCCCTCCTGAGACTTCTGCGTCACGGGCGACATCACCACGCCGTTGCCGTGCGTGAAGAGCAAATGCAGATTGACCCAGGTTTGCGCATTGGAAGAAAGCAGCGTCGGCTCGAGCTCCCGTGCTGAAAGCATCACCTGCTGGTAGGAGCCGTCGAGCCGGTAGCGATCGATGTCGACGTCGCGGAACTTGTAATAGGTCCTGATCTCCTGCAGCTGCGCGTAGGTATCCATGAGCGGCTGCCAATCCCACAGGCGGATGTTGTCGATGGTCGCGCGATTGGCCTGGAGCGAGGCGAAACCAAGCCCCTGCTCGGTGGGGAAAGGTTTCACCGTGATCTGCTGGAGGTTATAAGCCTCCCGTGTCAGCGCGATGTTGCGCTCGATGTAGGGCGCCTCCAATTGCAGCTCGCTTGGCCTCACGTAGAGGCGCTGGAACAGCGCCGGCAGCACCACCGACAAGAGAACCGAGCAGCCGAACATGGAGATTGCCGCGGTGGCGGGGATCCAGTAGGTGCGCCGCTGCATGTTGATCCATGAGGCAATGGAAGCGCCGGCCGCAACTCCGACGAGCAACCACAAGACCGGCAGCTCGATGTGCAGGTCGGCGTAGCCGGCGCCGACGACGACTCCGTTGTCGTCATAGAGCAGCAGGTAACGGTCGAGGCTGTAAGACCAGGCCTTGAGCGCGAAGTAGATGCCGAGCAGCACGGATGCATGGACGATGACGGCGGGTGACAGACGGGGCGGCCGCTGGTCGAGCGCAATATCGCCGAACGCCCAATATACCGCGCCGGCGACGATCGCACTGAAGAAGAGCAAGAGGAGCAGACAATTCTTTAGCGCGACATAAGCAGGGAGCGAGAAGAGATAGAACCCGATGTCCTTGCCGAAGACCGGATCGCTCTTGCCATAAGGGATCTGATTGAGGAAGCGCAATGCCACGTCCCAGTTCGAGGTCTCCCCGAGAGCAATGCCAAGCGCCAGAACGAGCGCGACGCCGGCAGTGAGGAGACGCCAAGGGAGGCGCAGCGACAGCTGGTGGAGGTTTGCGGATATTGATTGCGACGGCTGCAGCCAGGCAGTCGCGCGAGCGGGGTGTGGGAGAGGTCCAGTGGCGTAGTGGAGCGCGAACCACCCCGACAACCAGAGGACACCACTCGCCGCGACGAAGACCGCGAGAAAAAGAACGGCTCTGGCTGCGAAGATCGTCCAGAACACGGCGACGTAGCCGGTCGACGAAAACCACAGCCAATCCACAAGGAAGTTGCTGACGCGGCCAAGCGCGATCAGTCCGGCGACAACGGCCGCGACCACGATCGCAACGCGTCTCCAGCGCATGTCGCCTGCCTCCTTGGCCGAGATTGCTCCTTACGAAACCGGTCGAGCGTATTCGCAATCGACAGACGCAGCGCGCCTCGTGCACGCGAGAGCCTAGCCCAAGGGCAGCAGTTGGTATATGGCGGACGCAGCCGCCGGGACCACGACTTGATTAGTCGACTGTTTGCGTGGGGCCGAACTCGGCGGTCACGTCACCATTCAGGCACTTCCGCTTCCGGCCGGCCGGCAGATTCGCGAGGAACTGGCAGGTAGTTCGGTTTGTGCCGGCTTCAAATCCGAAAGCCGTTGGAGGTTGCCACCGCGGGGGACCGTCACTTCGGCGGCATCACTGAATCGGCCCTCGGGGAGTGAGCCGCGCGATCAACACGCAAGTCAATGAATTCGCCGAGCGCACCTTTCGTCTTTCGGCCTTTGTGCCGGAAATTGCTGTGCCGGCAAATTTCTCGTTCGATCAATATCTCACGGACGCTGAGGAACTGCCGCTCTTTCACTGCGGTCCTCGCATGATGATTCCGCTTGTCTCGGCCGCGCTCGCCACAATCATGCGGATTGAGCGGCCGCGCTGGATCGCGTTTGGCCGCGTCGAGGCCGACGAGTGCGGTTCAATGATTCTGTGGCTTGAGGTCGCGCCAAAGGCGTAAGTTACCCATGGCCATAGGACGTGCATGGCGTCGCTGAACGACATGCACGCAATCTCACTCACCTGGACGCTTTCCTCGCCCGCAATAGCGGAAGTGCCAGGAAGAGCCCAACGATCTGGCACAGGATAAAGCCTGGCGCATCGAGGGGACAGATACCGGCGAACGTGTCCGTGAGCGAGCACGCGATCGTGACGGCCGGATTGGCAAAGGAGGTCGATGCCTTGAACCAGCAAGCGCCGGTGATGTAGGCAGCAACAGTGAACACCGTTACAGGCGCGCGATGAGCGAGGCAGCTCCAGATCACGACGAGGAGGCCGAAGGACGATCCGAACTGTCCGGAGCTGCGCGCCGAGGCCTCCCGGGTGATCCGCTCGCTCATCGAGGCGATCAGGCTCGTACCCGAGAACGGCACGGTCGCGATCGAGCTCAGTGGCGACCTCGCGAGCATCCTGGCGCTTGCTGCCGACAGCAAGAAGCCCGTCTCCGCGGGGGAAGACGGGCTGCAAACAACGCTGGTTGCGGGGGCCTGCAACCACCGAGAATTGACTCTTCCCCCCATACCGATTTGACCACTCAATGGAGTGCGCCCCTGGGGGTGGACAGGATCAGGTGGCGGTTTTGACCGGGAGCCGAAGCCCGTGACCACGGCGGCGCGCTTTGCGCAAGTGCCGCACCCGAAGAGAGAAGACATGCCGCCACCGCGCCCCCTAGGACGCGCATCCGACTTGCGCTCGTGTGCCGCCGTCTTGCTCGCATGGGCCTATAAGCTCCTCGACACGTCCGGTATGGATCGAGCCGACCGCCCGGATTTGTCGAGAATCCCACCTCAATGATGAGATGGAGGCGATGGCGCTGGTATACAGGCGATTACGGATTCCCCGGCGTAATTGCACCGGGACGGCACGGTCGGACGGAAAGACCTATTACGGCTTAGGCCCGCTCGGCGTATCCCCATTAGAGCCGAAGCCGAACCACTTGTTTCGTACTTCCTTGTAATGCTTGTCGACGTCGTAGATCTCGACGGGGAGTTTGAGGTCCACCGCCGTGAGGGTGCCGACTTGCAGCGCGAGATCGAACTCGGCGATCGCGAGGTCGTGCTGGGTGGTCACGAGGCTCGTCTGGTCGCTCAGCAGCTCCTGCTGGGCGTTCAGGACGTCGA